>OJMI01000273.1_pt1 | contig 72614 bp, 118 predicted proteins | sample 1597131 | NCBI WGS metagenome assembly OJMI01 (sample SAMEA2452116, study PRJEB22498) | human gut metagenome | reverse complement strand
TTGGCGCGAAGCGCTGAGGCGCGGCGTTCTCTGGGGCGGGTCGGGTGCCGGATTGTCCTGCGCGGGTCTCGGGTACGGCGTGGCGTCTGCGGTCTGGTTCTGCGCTCTCTGCGTTTAATTCCGAACCTTTTAAGGGGTGAATTTTGCACAAGCAAAAGAGGGGGCTGCCCCTCTAAATAGTATACAGAAATAATTTTAAAATAGGACTTGTCACACACGGGCGCGGCAATCTCAGGAACAGGTCGAATGCCGGATTCTCCTACGCGAATCTCAGGAACGACGTGACGAATGCGAACTGGAACTACGCTCTCTGCTTTTATATGTCTGACGGGACAAAATAGTACGTTGGTACTTAGTGTGGCATTTCGCGGATGTAATTCCGCTGCTGTGTAAGCAACACTTAAATAGGCAACAAAAAGGGAATCGGAATGCCGACGGACATTCCGATAACTTATGTGAAAGACATAGGTTGGGGCTAGTAGACATCCGAACGTCCCTCGGAATTTAAACGATATTTACAAAAAGGATAAAAAATACTTGAAACGTTGTTGTAAAAGAATAGATATAACTAACAGAATATTGGTTGAACGAGCAGTAAGAGATTGCATAAGTGGAAAGATGAATCGAGGGGACACTATAAGAATGTTCTCAGAGTACTCAAAGTTGCCACGTGAAATCATAAAAAAGATCTGCAAAGAGCACTTCATGATGGAAGGATTGATCAATACTGTTATAGACGGTATACAACAAGAAATTATTGAAAAGAAATATGTTGTAAAGCCAATTCGTTACAGATACCAAGTTGATAAGTGTAACGGAAAGGTCAGAAAGATAGGGATACAAGATGTAAAGCAACAGATATACGACTATATAGCTGTATATGCAATGGAAGAATTATTCCGAAAGAAAATAGGCTTTTACCAATGCGGAGCATTAAAGAACAAGGGATGCGAATTTGGTGCAAAAGCAATTAAGAAATGGGTAGACAACCATGATATAAGATGGGGATGGCAAGCAGATATCAGGCATTATTATGAAACCATACCTAAAGGTAAATTAAAAGAACTGCTAAGGCGAGACGTAGATAACGACGATGTTATACATCTCGTTTTCTTCTTAATTGATTCGTTTGAGGGTGGATTATCAATCGGTTCATACCTTAGCCAATATCTTGCGAATTACTACATGTCATATGCATGTCATTATGTTAATGAGCAGGTATGCAAATTAAGAAAACATAGGAACGGAGCTGCTAATCGTGTCAATCTTGTATCTCATGCTTTGTTTCAAATGGACGATATACTAATCGTTTTGAAAAGCTTGAAGGATTTAAAAATGGCAGTAAAAAGATTTTCAAGTTATGTTTCAGATTTTTTAGGGCTAGAAATTAAGGAAACATCAAAATTGATTGATCTGAGTGTTACATACATTGATATTTTAGGAAGAAAAATATCAAGAAGAAGTCTTACTGTACGCTCATCAAATTTTTTGAGATTTAGAAGGACTGCAAAGAAGGTAAGAAAAAGAGTCCACCAAAAGAAAGAAGTGCCGCTGTCATTGGCTAAAAGCTATATCGGGCGTTATGGAGCTATTAAACATTCAAACACACAACGTTTTCAACAAAAGTATCATGTCTCGGAAGATATAAAGAGATGTAAAGAAATTATATCCACTCATGAGAGGAGATTAAATAATTATGGAGAAGATGAGATTTACGCTGCCACAGTTAAGTGCAGCATTCTATCCGCTTGAAAAGGGAATGGATGTAGTCATTTGTACAGATGAGCAGAAGATTACGATTGATGGTCCAGAAAACGGCAGCGAGACGATGTATGAGTATGATGGCAATATATTCAGGACATTTAAGTTGTCACAAGAGGAGATTATTCAGGCACCAGAGCAATATCTTGATTACGAAGGCGATACAGAGCCAAGCGAAGAAATGACAAGATACGCAACAGAAATGATAGATGCATATACCTTGCAACTGATCGAGGAAGGAGTACTGGCATGAGAAGTTTGGTAGAGAGTTTAAAAAGACTGTACAAAAGTGGAAAGGTGTCGGCAGAAAAGATTAAAGGGATGAAGATTCTCACAGAAGAAGAAAAAAGATACATCCTCGGAGAATAAAAAAATAAAGCAAATATCTAGCACGGAGTATACCGTGCTAGAGAAAGGAAATCGTCATGTATCAGGCATCAGAAGCATTAGATAAAGTTATATCAGGCAGCGGAAGAACGTTCTACGCAAGGCTAAACGGAATATCAGATGGAATCCAAGAGATAGTGCAAACAAATTTTTCAACTCCTGATAGCTATTTTTATGTGGGTGGAGCTATAGCTTCCAAAATAGAAGTATCTATGTTTACAAAATCGCAAAATTTTGTAAAAGGCACGGAAGTAAAACTTGAAATTGGAGCAATAGCTGATGGCACTATAGAATGGATACCAATGGGGTATTTTACAATAAAAGAGCAAAAAAAAGACCGAAATCTGCTTACTTTTACAGCATATGACAGGCTAGAGTCAAAGCTAGCTAAAGCATATAAAAGTAAGATCACGAAGTATCCAGTAGAAAGTAAAGAATTTTTGGCTGATATAAGCGAACAGACAGGTGTTGAGTTTGACACAAGCAAATTATCTAATAACCTGACTATAGATAAAATATTGACGATTAACGACCAGTCGGGAGAGAAATCATACAAAGAGCCGTTTGATGGTTTCACAATGCAGCAGGTGGTTGGATACATCGCACAACTCCATGGTACATTTGCCATATGCGATAGAAACGGAAAAGTAACATTTAGATGGTATGGAGCGTTAGCAACTGATCACCCAGGAAAGATAGGCGATACAGCAGGTAGCTATTTAGAAGACCAAAACCTATCATTTATCTATAATACAATCGAATTTTTAAAAGAATCACACACGTATCTGATTAAGACCAATAGATATTTTGATGATCTGCTACAATCAGAAACGATGTGCCAAATCTCAGGCATCAGCTGTGATACAGAGAACAATCACTACGAATCAGGAACAAATATAAATACAAATTTAAGCAATCCAGTAATGACACAGGAATGGCTCAATAAAATCCTTAAAAAAATAAAGGATATGAGCTATTATCCAGTGTCATTTTCGTTTATGGGAGATCCGAGGCTTGACGTAGGTGATGTCGTTACAATAGTTGATGCCAAAAATAATCTTATAGATGTTCCAGTGATGCAACACACCATTACATTTGATGGTGGTTTACTGTCAGAAGTGGCATCTTATGGTTTTGAAGAAAAAGAGACGAAAAGTCCATCTGAAATAGCGTTGCAACGAGTTAAAGATGATGTTCTTAGCCTTCAAGAAATTACAGCAAAAAAAGCCACATTCAATCAGTTAAACGCTGTAGATGCAAAGATCACCAACTTGCAGGCAAGCACAATCACGGTAAATGATGCAAATATACTATTTGCCAGACTTGATAAAGCGAATATTCAGCAGGGCTGGATAACAAGTGTAATGATTGGTGATGCGCAAATTACCAATGCAAAAATTCAGGATATGTCTGCTGATAAACTAACAGCCGGAACCATAACCGGACTTGATGCGATCTTTAACCGGTCTTTTACTGTTAATAGCCCATATTCTGACACTCAAAGCTTTATAATTGAAGCAAATCGAAACAACATCATCATTGGAACAAGAATCAAAGATGTATTATACAGCACGAACGATAACAGCATCATTTTTTCACCTACGGGAGTAACACTACAAGGCGGAAATGGTGCGGTAGTAATAACTGCGAAGCATGATGTAACAATAGGATCAGATGGTGGATCAATTTACTTGAATGCTAACGGAACCACGTATAACGATATTCCAATATACGCTAGAAATGACTTATATACTTTTAAAATCCTTCATGAAGGAAACACAACTTTGAAATCAGAATTTAGCAGCGGCGTTGAAATCGGAAGTATCAGTTTGGGAACGCTATCAATGACTTTAAAGGTCCCATTAGCATCAACAACACAATCCGGTCTGATTACAGCATCAGAAAAATCTAAGCTAAACACCGACTACTTGCCGTTAACAGGAGGTACACTCGAAAGCAGCAACGTAAACGTACTGGGTCTGAATTGCACGTCGGGTATGATGAGTACACTAAGATTCTACGGTAGCGGAAAGCGGCTCGGAAGTGTAGGCTTTAATGCTCAAAATTCAAGCTTATATCGCTGGAATACATCGGGTACTGCATACAGAATACTTGACGAGAATGATTTGCCTTTGATGACCGATAGTGGATGGGTAAATATAACATTAGGTAGTGGAATCACTGCTGTAAGTTATATTGGAGCGCGTGTCAGAAAGATAGGAAACATAGTCAATGTCGTTATGGGAGTTACAGGAGCTACAGCAGCATTTCAAACACTTGGAACTCTCGCTCAAGGCTACAGACCATCGAAAGAAATCAACTTAGCAGCTAGATATTATAATTCTCCAACTGCCGCAATTTCAATTGGAACAGATGGAACAATCAAAGTTCTCCAGACTTCATCTGGTGGAACTTCATATAATGCAAGTGGAGCAATTTCATTTTCAATCACATATTTTATCTAAGTTTAAGAGGGTGCATCAGCGATAATGCACCCTCTTTTATTGCTTAAAATTTAAGTAAGAATCCTTTCTCTCACAAACAGATTGCTTTGCTTGCTGTATTGATTCTTCTAAATGTTTCAAGTCAGGCTCTATAAAAGCATCTTTTACCTCGCCACGTGCCTGTCGAATTAAAAAATTATCGAGATATGCTTGAGCTGACGTTATACGGTCAGCAAGCGGCAACTTGTTTAATGCCGTAAGCATATCAAGTTGTGCGTGCCAATCAGACCCAGTATCACAAAAGACATTGTAATACAGACGTTTCAGATACGCAGCATCTTCATGCTTTAAGTATTCCTGCAGAGCAGACAGTGTCTCACTATCTTTTTTAGTGTGATAAATACGTTCATATTTATCTGGATCATAGATAGCCATAAGACATTTTTCCGTATCGACACCACATCTATCAAACCACTCTAGCAACGCTGGGAAGTCTGGCGCACCAAGACCATTCTCCCAATTTTTTATTGTTCCTACACTCTTTCCAAGTGCTTTTGCTAAATCCATTTGTGACAATCCTGCATTTTTGCGCACATAAATTATAACTTTTATAAGTCGTTCAGTATCAGCTACTCGATTTCTCATGTCAAAAACCACCCTTCATATTCGTTCAAAATGTCATTTTTACAATAAATTGTACTTTAGCAAAAACAAAAAGTATAATTTATTGGCTACATCAAACAAAAGGTAAAGTCAAAGTTTTCTGGCACTTAAAAGTTTGGAAAATAGCCAAAAAACTTTGACCGAAAAAAATGTGAACAAAGTCAATACAATTGTAGTCACCAGTGCTATTATCTATACCATAGCAGAAAAAAGAAAGGAGGCTACTAATGATGACAGTTTACAACTGCAAAGTAACAGAGTCAATGGTTAATTTTGCCATTATTCATGGCAAATTACTAGACAATTTTACAACGTTAGACTGCTTGGAGAGTGATTTTTGCTCAAACACTATTGAGACAAGCCGCCTGAGTGGAGTAAATGATGAAATACCAATCGCTGTTGCAAAGGATAGAATCGAAGCTTTAAAGCGCCAGGAGGAAGTGACAGTGATCGGAGAATGGCGAAGCAAGAATTATTACACCAGTGACGGCAAGAGACATGTACAGCAGTACTTTCTGGTCCGCGAAATCAAAGTAGAAAGTGGGGAACATCGAAATCAAATCGCATTGACTGGGTATTTATGCAGCAAGCCGATATATCGCACAACACCATTAAAAAAGGAGTTATGTGAGCTTATAGTTGCTGTAAATCGTCCATATGGCAAGAGCGATTATTTACATTGTATTGCTTGGAACCAACTCGCTCGAAAGGCATCAAATTTAAAGGTCGGAGACAAAATTAGACTGTCTGGAAGAATCCAGAGCAGAACTTATATCAAAAGAGAGCATGAAACAGAAATGGTTAAAGTTGCATACGAAATTTCTGTGGATACAATTGCAAAGGAAAGGTGATTATATGTGTGATGTGGTTAGACGTTTTTTAGATAGTATTGTGGAATTAAAAGGCAATGAATATGTAAAAAGAGCGATTGCATATATATCCACATTTATTCCGGAAGAAAAACGTAATGAAATGGAATTGCTTGATTTTTTATATCAGTTAACAGATAGAGATGACGTAAAGAAATATCGCTGTGAGCTGATCGCGCAGGCAATGGCGAGAGAATAGAAGAAAGAGAGGGTAATGAATGGCAGAAAGCAGAAGCGAAAAGGATATTGATGCGGATGTTGAAGAAGCAATGAAGAAGTACTACAAGAAAAAAATCAGAGAGATCTTGAGGAATGAGGAAAGACTAAGCACAATCAGAATTGTTTATTATATCTTGACAAAATAAAAAAGAGGGCATCCAGTAATGGGTGTCCTCTTAATGTTTTACTGGGCTGAAACAATTTTATCATTCTGCTCTAAGATATCAGACGCATCTTTCCATGCATAGTTAATTTGAATCGTACTTGGAGTAGCAGCATCTTTACCGTAATCACAAGAATGGATTGATAAGATGCAGGTTTTTGTTTCCCAAACAGTAAAATGACCATCATAGAGATTAAATATAAACGAATCACCTTTAGTCGAGAAAGAATCTTCGTCATAATCCTGTGAAGGTTCACCATAAGTAGCTGTTAATTGCTCTTTTAAATCATTTGCCATTGGGCTAACATCATTTGTATTAAATTCGTATGTAACACCGTACAGCATAGCATTTGCCACATTATAGTCAATTACACCGTCTGCCGAAGGGCAAACAAAATACGCATACACAGACGATGTTGTATATCCAAAGGCTGGCTGCTGATAGTTTGAAGCGAAAGCACTTGCCATAAAACCAGTCGAATCATAGTCAACACCAGTAATTCCACCATAGATAATATCATCAACTGAATAGACAGGAAGCGCCTGATCTATAGATGCTTGAAGGTTAAGCTCCGGTGTTAAACTCTGCACACTCGCAAAATTTGTCCCCCATGGGATATTCTTGAACAGGATATCACCGTCTGGGAGTTCTGCCTCGGTTTCTGCCTCAGAACTCTCTTCCTCATCACCCTCAAGCAATTCATTATATAGTTTAAGAAGATCGTTGTAGTCTTTGAGCAATTCATTATACTTTGCTTCATAATCAATAGAAGTTTCTGTCTCCACTTCGCTTTCTGCAAATACTGGCGCTGCTTGTAATGCCATACAACTACACAGTACAGCTACAAATTTCTTTTTCATGTCCTTTTCTTCCTTTCTTTTTGTGCTTGTGTTGCACTATGTAAATAGTATAAACAGGTTTTCACAAAATAGCAACTAGAAATTCACCTTGCATGTAAAACAAATGGGTATCCACATTACGGATACCCACTGTCTGGTTAATTAGTTTTGTTTGTTGTTGGTGTCTGGAGGAAAGATGATGTCTTTTCCTGCGAGAAGAGTATCAAGCACATGTTCTAATGCTTGCCAATCTGAATCCTTTATTTGCGCAAGATAAAGGATTAGACGTTTTTTGAAATTTTCGTCACCTGCTATTGCAAGCGTGCCAAGAAATGATTCAATTTCTTCTGATGGTGTAATGTCCTTAAACATATTGCCTTCTCCAGTAAGGAGCCAAGTTTCATTGACAGCATATTCCTTGCAAATGTTTGTGATAACAGGATTTGAAGGAACAATTCTTCCACTTTCATATTGAGCTATCGTATTACGCGCAACACCAATTTTAGAACCAAATTCCTCTTGCGTCATTCCAAGCTCCTGTCTTAATAATTTAAATCTTGTTTTCATTGCATTTTTCACCTCCTTTCACTTTGCATTGTACCACATAACAATAAAGAAGTCAAATAAAAAAGTCTGTAAAACAACAAAAAATATAATAAAAACAACAAAAAAGGTCTTGACAATGTAAAGTTAAAGACGTATACTGTTCTCAGAAACAACAAACAAGCACATTGAAAACTAAACAGAAAGGAGGCAAAACATGGAACTCTTGAGAATTAACTACGAGTCAGAGCAGCCTACTGTGTCGGCAAGAGAACTGCATGAGGGGCTTGAGATCAAGACAGCTTTTAAAGACTGGTTTCCACGGATGGCAGCATATGGATTTAAGGAAAATCAAGACTTTATATTGGTAGCTCAAAAAAGAGCAACCAATAATCCAAAGAATCCAACAACAACTTGCAACGATTATCAAATCTCCATCGACATGGCAAAGCAGATCTGCATGATTCAGCGCACTGACAAGGGTAAGCAGTACCGCCAGTACTTCCTTGATCTTGAAAAGGCATGGAATACACCAGAACAGGTGATGGCACGAGCCTTAAAGATTGCCAATAACGAGATTGATAAGCTCAAGGCAGATAACAAGGTACTGATTGCAGACACAGAGCGCATGAAGCCTAAAGAAATCTTTGCAGATGCAGTGGAGTCTAGCAGGACCTCAATTCTAATTGGAGACATGGCAAAACTGATTTGCCAGAATGGTCATGAGATCGGGCAAAACAGACTCTTTGAGTGGATGCGTCAAAATGACTACCTGATTAAAAGTGGCGGCAGTAAAAACATGCCGACACAGAAGGCGATGGAACAGAAACTCTTTGAAGTTAAGGAACGTACCGTTGTGAATCCAGACGGAAGCGTCAGAATCACAAGAACAACACTTGTAACTGGCAAAGGGCAAATCCATTTTATTAACAAGTTCGCCAGGATGAAGGCAGAAATGATAGCAGAAATTACATAAGAGAGGAGCAAACAATGCTTGATATAAACCAGTTCGTAGTACTTAAAGATTGCATGTGCTACGAGGGAATGCATAAGTATTACATATTCCAGTTTGATAGTGCATACACACTACTTGCTGACACAAACAGAGCAATCTTGTACAGAGCAGAAAGCTTTGCTGACATGATTAGCCGCATTGAAAGAATGGAAACATGCAGGAAGGAGGTGCAGGCGTGATGACAGATAAAAAGGTAAGAGAAAAGTCTAAGACGACGACGTATCGTTTTTTGACAGAGCAGAAAAAGCGCACTTTGAAGAAGTTGAGCGAAGTGACAAATAGCTGCTCTAGTATCCAGAATAACTATTTGCTCGGCTGGATAGAGAACACAGTCACAACATCGTAAGAAAAAAAGAAATGTTGCAAATATAAATTAAGAGAGGTGATAAAAGATGTTCTGGATGACTAAAAAGATGCCAGATAAGACCGCAGGCTATCTGCTGTGCACAATCAGATGGGGCGAGACTAGACTCACCCACGAGTATTATTGGGGTCCAGACCCAAAGGGCAGATTTAGATGGTGGGTTTCAAGCGAAGCCTGCCAGGCAAATTTGCCAGACGGCGGATTTGAAAATTCTGGCTACGAGATCATGGCTTGGGCTAGAATGCCTGAGCCATATAGAAAGGAAATGTATGAATCTAAGAGAAATATTGCCGCATTTGAGCGGAGAAATGAGCGAAGACACGGAGCTGCTGAAAGAAACAGCAAAGCAGGGCGACACTGTTGTGCTGAATGTAAAAACGCCAGACGGAATACCAACAACGGTCAATGCGGTAATTAAAGCGAAGTACCCACATGTGGTACATATGCAGTATCAAACCGCAAGGGGATATACCGTAAACACATCGTTTGCTTGGAAGAAGCTGTTAATGATAATGCTCAATCCAAACAACATTGAAGACAATGAAGAAGGAGAGTGATCAACAATTTTTATTTACCATGGAGAGAGTAAAAAGCAATTGCTTGAAACAGCAACGCGGCTGCTTCCATGTTTAACAGAGGAACAGCTTGCCTACATTATTGGAATGGAGCAGGCAGAGGAATATAAAGAAAAGGAAGGAGCGAAAGAAAATGATAAATCTGTACTTTGATGCAGAGTTTACAGGATTGCATAAAGATACAACTCTAATAAGTATTGGAATTGTATCTGCAAGCGGTGAATCATTTTACGCAGAATTTAATGATTTTGCAGACTATCAAATTACACCTTGGATTGAGGAAAATGTATTGTCAAATACAGTGATAAAGGGTGAGAACAAAGAGTTTGCAGAGTTGCTAGACAAGGAAAACACCGTATTTGTGATTGGCAGCAAATATGAGGTGCGAGAATCACTTCTTGAATGGCTTAAGCATTTTGAGAGCGGTATTCAATTTGTATCAGATGTATCTCATTACGATTTTGTTTTACTGGTTGATCTTCTGGCAAGTTCCGCATTGGAGCTTCCTAATTGCGTATCAGCAAGTTGCCACGACATCAATCAGGATATTGCAAGGGTGCTAAGAATTTCTGAAAAGGAAGCGTTTGATTTATCACGCGAACAACTCTTAACAAAGCTGGGGAAGCCACTTCCCAAAGGAGTAAAGCACAATGCGTTGTATGATGCCAAGATCATTCAGGCGATTTATCGCCAGCTCCAATAAGCCTATGAAGCTAACAGAGGAGCAGCAGTTAGAGCTGATTGAACATATCTGTAGAAGAGTGGATGCAATAGCACCGAAGACTGGAAGGACGGCAACAGAAAATAAAAGAGCTAGGCAGAAAGCCATGAAAGGGTTGATCCAGAGCTTTTCAGATGAATTTGGTGTGAGAGCAGAACGCTTATGGAAACAAAATGAAACATTGAAATTTAGAGGATACAGCTTATATGACTTGCACGAGTTCATAGACTGTTACAATCCACCAGAGAAGAAAAGAAAGGAGAGAGCAAATGGTTGTAGTGAACAGCGGAGAAAGTTACCTCGGCGCAGAAATCCGCGAATGGTGCAGCCACTGCAAGGAGCAGGATGCAGCAGTAGTAAATACAAAATACTATAGCGGTTTCAGAGAGCCGAATGACGGAGCGTTTTACTTCGTTGAGAAAGACGGAGAAAATATCTCAAAATATAGAGTTGTGCGCGATTTAGTTAAGTCACCACGACTATAAGAAGGGAGACGGATGAGTAAAGAACTTGAAGCTGCAAGGGCATTAGTAAAAATGCTTGAAGAAAGAGAGCGGAGTAACAAGGTTAAACTGGAAAGCTTAAAAGCTGGAAAAACATTTTGTATTGGAGAGAATGATTATATTGTCCTCGAACAGCACGAAAGAAAAACCAAGGTTATCTCGAAGAATTTTATAGCAGAAGGCAGAGAATTTGCAGATGATACAGTGGATTACAAAATATCTGGACTTAGAAAATACATCGAAGCTGAAATTCAGCCAACTATTGAAAATGAAGTCGGAGCAGAGAATCTTGTGGAACACAGAGTTAGCCTTGAGACAGTAGATGGTCAGGATAATTACGGGGAGCTGACTTGCAAGGTTCGCCCGATCACTTTTGATGAGGCTCGAAAGTATAACAACTTGATTGTTAATAATGATTTGGATGATTGGTGGTGGACTTGTACAGCATGGACTAGTCCAAACCGTGAATACAATCGTTCAATGGTTGTTGTTCTTCCGTCCGGCGTCATCCGCAGCTACAGTTGCAACTGCAACCTCGGTGCTCGCCCGGTTTTTATCTTAAAATCTAACATCTTTGTATCGAAAGGAGAGTAAGTGGTTGAATTAACATTAGAAGGACTGCAAAAGCAGTTCAATGAGTTAAAAAGAAGAGTAAATATCTTAGAAGGTAATTCGAAAAGAAAAATTGATGTTGAGCCTAAAGCAGGTAATCAGTTCGAACTTGCAGGGCTAAAATGGAAAATCCTTGATGTTCTTGATTCGGGTTGCATGTGCCTTGCAGAAAAATCAGAGTTGATGAGATTTGATCCAGACATAAATGACTGGAGAATCAGTGAACTACGTCAGCATCTGAATAGTGATCTCCTTGAAAAAATAGAAAATGAAATTGGAGAGGAGAATGTTATTAAATTTGAGAGGGATTTACTGTCTGCTGATGGACAGAATCAATACAGAGCATGTAAAGACAAGGTTTCGCTGCTTACTCTTGACGAATACAGAAAATATAGAAGCCTGATCCCAAACGAAGAGTATTGCTGGTGGTTACTTACTCCATGGAGTACGCCGCGCAATGAATGTTATAAATGGACTACCGTTGTTCTTCCGTCCGGCTGCGTCAACAACGACGTTTGCAACAACAGCTGCGGTGTTCGCCCAGTTTGTATCTTTTCCCCTTCAATCTTTGAATCTAAGGAGAAGTAATTAAGTGGCAGAAGAACTCAGAGTTATTCTTAAAGTAAAAGAGCTGGCAAAGCATACTTTAATAATAACTTCTAATTGTAACCGTTATCCAAAAAAATATAGGTTCTCGCTCGTAGATAAAATGCAAAATAAAGCGCTTGAGATTTATGAGCATTTATATGAAGCGAACCGAACAGATTTGAGACTTTATCCTAAAGAGCGATCAGAACTCCAGACAAAAGCAATAACGAAATGTGATGAGTTATTGTTCTATATTGAATTGTCAATGGAGTTGAACATCATCAACAATAAAAGTACAGAATATTGGTCGAAGATGGTTTCAGATATAAAGCATATGGCAATTGCCTGGAGGACTAAAGACAAAGAAAGATAATAAAATTAGGTTATTTGCTGTTAAGACCGTTGTTCTTCCGTCCGGCAACATCAACAACAACAATTGCAACAACAGCAACGGTGTTCGCCCATTCTGTGTCAAACAGGCCGTCAGAGTAGGCATTAAGCCGAAATCAGCAAAAGATACAAAAAAGCAAATGACCTTTCCGAAGAGGATAAATACAAAGGAATTTTTACTATGGATAAAGATCTTATATGCGATTTTCAAAATTTATACAAAGCATACCGAAAAACGAAATCTGGCAAGAAATTTAATGGAAGTTGTGCGAGATTTCAAACAATGAGTCTTGAAGGACTTCACATATTGAAAGAACAGCTTGAGAATCAGACGTACAGTATGAACCCGTATAACAAATTCAAAATATATGAGCCGAAAGAGCGAGAAATCAAGTCCTGCGCTTTTAAAGACAAAGTGGTTCAGAATTGTCTGTGTTATACCGTTCTTAGACCAAGGCTACAGTCTCAATTTATTCGAACCAATTATGCAGGCCAGATAGATAAAGGTACTCATTTTGGAATGGATTGCCTGAAAGAACAGATGCTAAGCTTTTACGAAGAATATGGAACAAATGGATGGATTTTAAAGTGCGATATACGAAAATTCTTTTACACCATAGAACATGATCCGGTGAAGGATATAGTAGATTATTATTTCTACGACGAATATACAGTATGGTTAAATCATTTGTTTATTGATAGTGTTGAAAGCCCAGGTCTTCCACTCGGAAATCCTGTTGCACTAATGTATGCGCTTCTTATGCTTGATGGACTTGACCATTTTGTAACTGGTGAGCTTGGAATAGATAAATATGGGCGCTATTCAGATGACTTTTATTTGATATGTTCAAGCAGAAGTTACGCAAAGTGGTGCAAAGAAGCTATAGAAGCTTTTGTTAGCACCCTCGGTCTATCGTTAAATGGGAAGACACAAATAGTTCCATTTCGTAAGGGAATTTCGTTTTTGGGATTCCATCATTATGTAACAGAAGACGGAAAGTACATCAGGAAAATAAAAGGCGAAAATAAGCGTAAAATCAAGAAGAAATTGAGTAATTGGGCAAAAGCTGTGAAGGCAGGGAAGATGACGTTAACAGAGTTTTATACAAAATATAACGCATGGAAAAATCATGCACTTCACGGGAATTGCAAGAAATTATGCCATTCTATGGACCTTTATGTAGAAGAATTGTTGAAAGGAGTGAACCAATGAATTATGTAAAAGCCCGATATGAGGGCAGTAAAAGAAGCTATTGTTTTGCAGCAGAGGAAGATTTAAAGCCAGGAGACGAAGCAGTAACTCCAAACGGCACAAAAGTTACAGTAGTAGACGAGCCAGTAGACCTTTCGTGGATAGAAGCCTACGGAAGAAGCAATATTAAGGTGATCAAAAGAGCACCAGAGATCAATGAAGCAGAGTGCAAGAACTGCACATCGTGCTGCAACAATAAGGCAAAAACAAAATAAGGAGGATAATATGAGCACTAGATTTACAATTAAGGCTGGATTAGCTTTTAATGCCGTTCTTGTCGAGGACGAAAAGACAGGCGAGATGGGCGTGGGAGTTTATAAAAATAGTGTTGACGATATCAGTTTTTTGTCAGCATTAAGTAAAGCATCAGATGAGCTACTGAAAAAATTGGAAAAAAGAAAACAAGATGAAGATCTGGAAACTGTGCACGAGCAGGAAAAGGAACCAGAAGAGAAAAAGGAAGAGCAGCCGACATACTACAGTGGAGCTGTTGAGGTTACAAAAGGTGACAACGTGCTTTTCCCAACAGGGTTAAAGTTTAAAGTGACGCAAGGCAAAATAGAATATATTACAGGCAATTTGATGAACGACATTTCTGCATACCTTATATTTTGCAATAACACATTCAAATCATTTGATGATTTGAGCAAGTTTTTTGACAAGATGCACATTGAGATTAAGGAGGGCAAGGAATAATGGCAGCGGCTAAAGCAGAAGCATTAAGTGCAGGAAATCAGCAGGCCAGTTTAATTGTAAATAATGGCCTTATTGATGGGCTTGTACGCCAATTAAAAGAGAAAGAGAACTTTGGCTTGGCATTTCCAAAAGACTACAACGTAGCAAATGCATTAACTGGAGCGTATCTGATATTAAAAGAGACTGTTGACAAAGATAAACGTCCGGTTCTTGAAAGCTGCTCGCAGGCTAGTATTGTAAATTCACTTATGGAAATGGCCACATTGGCACTCAATGTTAACAAAAAGCAGGGATATTTTATTGCCTACGGTGGAAAGTGCCAATTCCAGAAATCTTACTTCGGAAATATTACGTTGGCAAAACGTAACGGCTTAAAGAAGATCAGCGCAGAGATCATCTATGAGGGCGATACATTTAAGTATCACATTGTTAATGGTGAGAAAGTTATTGATGAGCATACGCAGGACTTCATGAACATTGACAATGACAAGATCAAAGGCGCTTATGCTGTTGCAAAAATGATGGATGGAAGCCAGATTGTGGAGATTATGAACATTAACCAGTTGAAGAAAGCATGGAATCAGCGAATGGGTGGATTGAAAGAGGATGCTGCCAGTACACATACAAAATTCAAAGATCAGATGTCAAAGAAAACTGTAATCAACCGTTTGTGCAAAATGATTGCAAATACAAGCACAGATGGTAATATTTCCGAGATATGCGACAGACTTGATCAGTTCGAGGACATTTCTCCAATTGAAATTGAGCAGGAAAATGTTGCATACGAAATTAAAAATGAAGCAAATTCAGAAACATTTGTTGAGCCTGCAACTGGAAATCGAGAGTTAAAAGCTGATGCAGACGGTCAGCAGGAACTCCCGACATTTATGCAGTAGGGAGATAGCCTATGGATGAAATCAAATGGAGAATAGAAGGAATTTTCAAAGCCAATGCCGCAAAGTGTCTGGATGAAATCGGAAGAGATACAGAGATAACACCAGAACAAGTACTTGAGAAAGCGAGAGACGAACAGTCAGAGCTTCATAAATGCTTTGAATGGAACGATAGCATAGCGGCAGAAAAATATCGCTTACAGCAGGCAAGACAGCTTATCCAGTTCTTTGTAGTTATCCCAAAGCAAGACAATAAACCACCTATTAGACACTTCCAGGTCACAAGTCAGAGAAATGTGTATATGCCGACAACGCATTTTGCAACACAACCTGACGAGTATCGGAAGTTGCTGCAGAGGGCTTACGCAGAGCTAAGAAGTTTTCAAAATCGGTATAAGTCGCTTTCTGAGTTAGAGAGCGTATTTGAAGAAATCGACAAGATAGCCGTCTAAACAGTTTTAATGCTTAATTCGAGTGTTCTGTGGATGGTGTAACGGTATGCACCATCCGAGAAAAGAAATGGCTCATATATCAAAACATAACAGGACAGGACAGAACATAACACGACACAACAACACAAAACATTGCATCATTCATAGAGCATTCGAGTTAAGTAAATTTTATGAGCTAACACGAGGTAGTAAGTAAATTGGTGTCCTATCGCCAAAACGGGGAGAAAGAGGCTTTATATGACTAGAGTATTATGGGTAAGCAGACACACAATGACACAGGCACAGGAGGCAGACCTTCGCCGCATCTACGGCGAGATTGAGGTAAAACAGTTCGCAGACAGTGTTGAGTCTGCAAAGCAGGTAACAGAGCTTGGCGCTGACTGTGATGTATTGGCAGTAGTCCTTCCTCCAGCATTCTTAGCGGATCTCACAAATCCGCGTGTAAATCAGAAACCCGTGATTCGCGCGATTGCTAACCGCGTAGCAACTGGACACACAGTAGTCAACCCGGCAACTGGTGTCGAGGAACCAGAAATGAAGTTTGAGCACGTCGCCTGGGAGCGTGTCATCAAGGTTGAGATTATAACTGAGAAGCTATAAAAATCTCAGCCCAGCAAGGCAAAACAAACTTTACGTTGGCCTAACGGCTATACGGGCTGATTGGGAAGATATAGAAAAAGGTAGAACATAACGCAAAAACAAAAGGTATCCATTCTGTATGTGGCATAAGCCATAAAGCATAGGGTAGCACATAATAGCAGAGCACAGCACCTAACATAACAGTACAGCACATAACACAACACAGCACTGTAAATTTCTTGTGTCGCGTACCGAGTGGATACCAACAAAACAAACTGGTAGCATTTGCAGGCAGCATGAGTTGCCAATCATCACAAAACAAGACAGCACATAACAGGACACGACATGACATAACACAACATCACACGACATCGCATTTCATGTTGTCTGCAAGTGTTACCAGAACACTTGAAGCTTCCGTTTGAGACGCGGCATGAGCCGCAGAAAATAACATATGACAGTACAGCATATCACACAGCAGCACAAAATAGCACATAACATTGCATCACAACGTTCATGACGCGCCTCGAGCGAAAGCTTAGACCAAAACAAAAAAGGAGAACACAAATTATGACAAAGAAGGAAGAAACACAGGTTATCGAATTGAAACCGTTAAGCATCAAACAGGCAAGAATTACTATTGCAGGTGATGGGGACCTGGTGCTTAACAAAATGAATGATTGTAACGCCAGGAAGCTTACCGACGAGAGAAAGAACAAGGCTAAGGACACAGCAGCTACAAATGTGTGGGAAGAAGTGATCACATCTATGCACTGGTATGGTGGAAAGCCTACAGACTTCACAGAGGAAGGTTTGAGAGAAGCACTGACCAACAATGCACCGTGCATTACAGCATTTGGCTTGAAAAAATCATTTGGACAGGCTGTTGTTCAGAACAAGATTGACACTTACGCAACTAAGTTCAATGCCGCTGTAAATGTCATTGCGAAGGGCAATTTGGTTCCGATCAAGTTTGCAGAGCATTTCATTGATGAAAAGCTTATGTCACCAAAGAAAGGTGCTCCAGTACTTGTACGGCTGAATAGATTCAGCGGATGGAGTGCAACATTCACCATTCAATATACAGAGAATGCGTATTCTCTGGAACAGATTTTAAACATTATTCGTCTTGCAGGTTTTGGAAACGGAATTGGAAGTGGAAGAACAAGTGGATATGGTCGTTACCACATTGAAAGCGTTGAGGGATGAATGACATAGAACTTGAGAGAGGAGTTTTTTCAGATGATTCTAACGTGCTTAGCCAGCGGCAGTTCTGGTAATTGCTATGTTTTAAAGGATAACAAAGGCAAGATGCTTCTTCTTGATGCAGGAATCCCGATTATGAAGATCAAAAAAGGATGCGGTTGGAAGGTATCTGATATTGTTGGATGCGTTGTCACACACAAGCACAGAGATCATTCGGAAGCAGTAAGCGATCTGGAAGAAATGGGAATCCCAGTCTACAAACCTTATGAAAACAACTCCTATATCGGTGGATATGGTGAATTTGGAATTGTATCAGTTCCAATGAATGATGTGCATGGACACTTCAAACATACCGATGCAGACGGTACAGAGTGTCCGTGCTATGGATTCATCATCAAGCATCCAGAAATGGAGCGAATGCTCTACATTACTGATACAGAGTTTGTAAGGTGGCGATTTAAGGACATTAGCCACATACTGGTGTCTTGCAATTACCAAAAGAAGTACATTTCAGAGGATGTCACTGGTAAACGATTGCATGTCATTAAGGGGCATATGGAGCTAGAAACGTGTGCAGGCTTTATAGAAGCCAATACAACAGACACACTCCAGAACGTCATTATTTGCCATTTAAGCGCAAATAATGCAGTGCTGGAAGAAATGGTTACAAGAATAAAAGAAGTCGCAGGAATGGCAAATGTGGACGTTGCAGAAGCAGGTAAGATCTGGCAATTGTTTAATTACGAAACATGTCCGTTCCTGTAAGAAAGGAAAGCAAATGAGCAATAAAGAAGTCTTGAAGATATTAAAGAAGAAACTTGATACTTGCACCAGAGCAACTGAGCAAGCCTTGAAGAAAAAGGACTACAAGGCAGTTGAAAAATCAATGAGAACCGCGTTTGTATTCATGAAGGCACATAGCGCTCTTAAAAAGCAGATTCCACAAAAACTGGTTATTCTAGCAGACAAGAACGCATGTAGCTGCTCTGTATGTGGAAACATCATAAATGATTGCCTTGCTTCCTATTGTTCAAAATGTGGACAGAAGATTGATTGGGAGGATTGTTAAATGTCTATTGCAAAAAGTGATGAAATCAAAAACCTTTTGGTTAGCAATAGTGAATTGATGGTTGCGGTAGCATATCCACATACCTATTGTCGTGTAGTACCCCTACAAACGGCATGTGAAATAGTCAACAATATTCTCGAAAACAGAGACATGCATAAAACAATTGCAGAAGAACCAGTCATCTGTGCATCAAGTGAAAATGTATACGAATGGTATTGCCCGACATGTGGCACACGGTATGAATCAGAAGCAGGAGTTTGCGTACACTGTCCATACTGCGGACAGAAGATTGATTGGAGCAATTATGATTCTGAATGAAATTTTAAAGCTTATGAAATGCTTCCCTGGTAGCAGTATCAACAACGATGGATACTTGCTCTTAAACAAGCAGCGTTCTGGTTTTTCCATAGCTGACATTGAGAGCGAAGGAGATCTTAAATGTAAATTGCTTGAATATGTGTCAAGGGACGCTTGCAAAACAATGGTTTATCAGCAACACGTAAGGAACGTAAGATTTTGGAATAGAACTCGAAAGAGTATAAACCAGTATCTGCAGACAAATTTTTCTGATGATGACATGCTTGATATATACCAGTACTTAGGCAACGGTATCAGGCATAAGCTCACTAAAGAGTTTGTAGAAGGTGGATATGATCTAAAACTGATAAAGGAGGTACAAGATGGGTGAGATTAAGATCGGAACTCCTGTCTATCACGTAGAGGAATACCGATTAAGCAACTATGAATTAAAGCAGAAAGGATTCGAAGGGTTCGACAACTACGGACTTGAAGTTGTTGAATCGGTTGTCATAGCCGTGACGGACACACATTTTGATACGATAACTGAAAAACGTGATATTGGAAATAACGTGAACAATATACATCATTGGGAGAGATTAGCGCTTGGAAGGGCAGTATTTTTGAGTAAAGAAGAAGCTGCGGAAGAAGCTGATAACCGTGCGCATAATATCCAGTTAGGATATCACTGCTCAAAATTTAGCCAGCGCCCAATGTATAAAAATTGGCTACACTGGCAAGATACAGCTAAGGCAAAGGCACCTAAAAAACAAGCAGGTCATAGATCAAACTTTGTTGCAAAAAAAACTACGCTTCCAGAGGAGCTTTACATTGCCTGGAGGGATGGAAAGTTAACCGGACCAGAAGGTGCAAAGAAGATAGGTGTTTGCGTTACAACTTTTGAAAGGTACGCGAGAGAAGAGCTTGCGAAGAGAGGTGATAGGCATACCGTCAAGACAGGTAACAAAGTACCGCCAAAGCCTTTGCCACCAATGTTTGATGATTGCTTTGAACAATGGAAGCTCGGATTGCTCTCAGACGAAAAGGCAGCTAGACAATGTGGGATGTCGCATACAACATTCCGTAAGTATGCAAATATCCGCTTGAAAGAGATTGGAGAGCAGAGGAAGGGAATCCAGAGAGGAGTGATTCTTCCGCCAAACTTTACAGACGTATATCTGGAATGGGAGCAAGGGGACATTGGATGCAGCGAAGCTGCAAAGAAATGTGGTCTTGAATACTACACATTCAGATACTATGCAGAGAAAAGATACAATGAAAGGATGGACGCAGGAGTGTTTCAGTATTAAAGGAAAGAAGGGCTTCAAAGTGAAGAAAAATCGGCAAACCTTACTGGCTGAAAAGTTAATTGTACCTACGCTTGCTTTTGAACTTGACATGACAGAAAAAGAGCGAAAAGATCTTCTCAAAGCTATGCGAACAATGTTTAAATTGAAGATTAAGCAGGAAACAAGACCAGAGGAAGAGCTTATGTATACTCTTACAAGGCAGAGGGAACTAGGAATGAGAAAGAAAAGAATAAAACTTTAAAGAAAGAGGTGTTCCAGTTCTGATCAATATGATTCTAGGCGTAAAAATCAAAGAGATATAGTGCAGAAAGGAAGACGTGAAAATGACACAGAAGGAGCTGAGAAAGAAGTACATGCAGATCGTTAAGACCGAGGTATATCCGTGTAGCAGAGAAATGCAGGAGTTTTCAAAAAGAAGATGTGGCTACATTGTAGAGCTTACAGACGGTAAGATCATCAGATTATACAAGCCAAGAAAGCATGTTCCGTATGATTTCACTGAGATTATGGACAAAATTACCAGATTAACGTTGTGCCTTGAAGGTTTCTGCAGGTGCAAGACATTTGTGCAGTATTTCACATCATCAGACGATTGTGATCTGGTGCAAGAAGTTACATATTCTGGTGTAGAGCCAGAGTGGATGAAAGAAAAGGCAGCCAGAGGGCAAGAAAGAAATAGTGAAGATATCCAGAGAATCATTGATGGCTATAAGTATCTACTGATGAAATACAAGGTTGGAGGTAAAAAGAAACGAAAGTAACCACCATTTTACACAAAATTGCAGAAGCAGTGCTGCTTAAAAATAAAAAAGATAAGTTTCCACTAGCCACCTTAAAAAGATAAAGCTAGATCACGTTGAAAAGCATATCAAATAAATTTAGGAGGTTCAGTATGAACAAAGTAATTTTAATTGGAAGATTAACCAAAGACCCTGAAGTGCGTTATACGCAGGGTCAAGAGACAATGGTGGTAGCCAGATATACACTGGCTGTAGACAGAAACCGTAAGCAGGATAACGGTCAGAATGCAGACTTCATCAACTGTATTAGCTTTAAAAAAAATGCAGAGTTTGCTGAGAAATTTCTGCACAAAGGAACAAAGATTGCTGTTACTGGACGCATCCAGACAGGTAGCTACACAAATAAGGATGGACAGAAGGTGTACACAACGGATGTAGTTGTGGATGAGCAGGAGTTTGTGGAAAGCAAGAAGAATACGCAGCCAGCTCCAGAACCGGCACCTGCAGGTGGATATGAAGGGTTTATGAATATTCCAGATAATGTGGAAGATGAAGGACTACCGTTTAACTAAAAAAGAAGGGAGAGGTTTGAGATGATTATTGTAAGACAGGATAGAAACGCCTTTTACAACTGGGACAATGTAGTTGACATTTACATTAACGGACTTTCAAAAACAGAAATATTATTAAAACACGTTAAAGGCTCAAACGAGTCGACTGATTACCCAATTGGCAAATATAAGAACGCAGAAAATGCCAAGGCTGCATTCAAGAGACTTATAGAAAACATTTTAAAAGAGATTCCACTTGTTGTTGTGCGAACCGATGAAGAAATTGAGAAAAGCATTCACCAGGAGGATGGAAATAGCAATTGAAGAAATATTTAAAAGAAATAAAAGAAGAAGCTACACTTTGCCAAAAGTACATAGATGAGTGCGATATATTCGCATCCAAAAGCGAACATGAAAAGCTTGCCTTGAAGATTGCTTCTGACTGTGAGCAGACATTATCGGCACTTGCGGATGAAATCAAGAAAAATGATTGGATTTCAGTCGAAGAAGCAATGCCAGAAGAACACGACAGTATATTCGCAAAGTTCAAAGGGACTGACAAGTGGAGCAATTCGTTTTGGGAAAAAAATTCAAATACCGTTTTAGTGGTACTAGTCAATAACCTTGATGAAGATAATTTTGTAGTTGGAACAGGCAAAACAATTAACGGTGAGTGGACGACAGAATCAATGCTGCTTAAAGACAGAGCGCATGTTGTTTACTGGATGCCGTTTTCAAAATTTGAACCGAAGGAGGTTAAGTGTGAACAAGAATGACTTATCTAATGTGATTACGGATTCATTCAAGTCAAATGCCATTTTTCAATATGAAAATACTTGTGGAAAAACAGCTAAGATTCCTGCGACAGAAACAGATTTGAAAGCTTTGGCTACTTTAATGTCATCATTGCTAGATCAAGTGGCGCAGGATGACCCAGATATTTATAACAAATTAAGCGAAAATCCTAGTATTGATATAACTATCAAAGGCGAGGATTTATTAAAAGTTTTTGGTGGATTAACGGAGGTATAAAAATGTCAATGGTATCAAGCTACGCATTAAAGGATAAGAAGTGCATTTCGGTAAATATTTATAGCACTGACGCAGCTGTAATTCTTCGTGACTTCCTTATCAGGGTGGCTAGCAGCAGGTTGGAAAAAAGAAAATTCAGCGAAGCGGAAGTGGCACTTCACGATGCAAACGAGCTTACAGCAGCCATGGAAGAAGCCTTCGAGGAAGAATCCAATGGATAAAGAAGGATGGTGCAGACCTAAAGTATGGCGCCAGTATATATTTTGCGATCAATGTTGGATAAGTTGTTTGCCGCAGCAAAAGTGGCAGTTTAAGCGCGAGGAAGGAGGGGGAGTTACCATTTTTAGTGAAAAACGGCACATTTTGTTCCGAGTCGCAGCAGAAGATTTTGAGCAGCGGTGGAAGGAGGTGTAAACAATGAATAAACGGCAGAGAAAGAAACAGTTCAAGAAGATTCACGGCATGAACCCAAGGGATTATTTCATGAAAAGTGAAAATGCTCCGAATGCAGTTATATTTTTTGTTAATTCGAGTAAAATGATCAGACGGTTATGCAAAATGGATGGCGAAACTTGGGAAATTTGTAGAGAGTGGTGGGGACAGTCAAATGAATAAACGGCAGAAAAAGAAGCAGTTCAAGAAACTTTATGGTATGAATCCAAAGCAGTATCAGCAGGCTATGCAACTGACATCGCTTGAAGAACCATTGAAAAAAATTATGGATTCGGAAACAACTACACTTACAGATTTGGGGAGTTGTCTTGGGAGAATCAAAGAAGGACTGCAAAAATCAGTTTCTGCTTTAGAAAAGTTGAGTTGTGAAGCATTCTACTTTTGCTTAGAAGAACTTGGAAGGGAGTTGAAAAAACGAAGACAAAAATGAAGTTTGAACGAACTAAAAGCATGACCTACTATTATTGCCCGATTTGTATGCTGAACTCCACAAATAAAGCAGAAATAGAAAAACATTTCCGTGAAGGACATCAAGTAAAAGTAAAAAAATACATACATTGCAATATTTGCGGAGAAGGTTGGGATGTACAGGCATTTGGAGAAGAGGGCGCCAGAAAGCGAGCAGAGCAATGCTGCCAAAGCCATATTGATAATGGGAAAACAGATCAGGAAGCTAGCATAAGCTATTTTTATTCACATGGTCGGTTTGGCTATGTAAAAAGTGTGAAAGGAGGAGAGAGGAAAAATGATTTTTGTATTTGAAAAAGATAAAAGAGAAATTCATTGCTATAGTGAAGTCGATTGTCTATATCTAATTGGAAATAAAGTGCACATTTGCAATGTGGTTGAAGAATACAGTTCGGAAGAAATGGCAAACAAAGCATTTCGCACCATTCGTTTTCGAATTGGTTGGGGATATGAAATTGCCCGTAGCGAAGGATCAGTTGCAGTTCACATGCCTACAGAATATGAGTTGAATAACGAGAAAAAACAGTTTGAAAATCCGCTGTATACAATTGCAGTATACCGCATTCCACGTGATGAGGAATCTTTTCGAAAATATCTAAAAAACCTCTTTGATGATATCCTAACAGAAGTAGATTACATTATACAGGGTGATACCGTAGAGGATTTAGAAAAAGAATTGAAAGATAAGCCTATATGGGATGGGAGTTTTTATACTCTTTTCGAAAACTTACGCTATGAAGACATTGCGAGTGGGGAATTTCACTTTGGAGAAATTAAGAAAGAAATTGAAAGATTTGAAAGGAAAAAGAAAAGAACATATTGCAAGTGGGAACAAGAGAAAGATGTATTTCATATCAAAACCAATTGCAGTAGCGATGCTATATCTATCGGGACTGATTTGTTGAGCAAAATCAAGTACTGTCCATGCTGTGGCAGAAAGATTAAGTTTATAGGAGAAGATCAATGAAAAATAGTCATGACGACGCAAAACTAAATAGCTTAATGGGAAAAAATGTAAGGGTGACATTTTTTGAAGGTACACAGTCAGTTGGAAAGCTTGAACGCGATTTTGATGGGAAATACAGAGTCGATAACTGGAGGTTTCGTAAGAGCCATATCAAGAAAATAGAGGTTGTTGATGAATAAATACAGCAACATTGCAAAGGCAAAAGCCATAGAGCAGGAGAATAAAAAGCGACTGCTGAAAATCAACCCACAGCTGAACGATGAAAGCGGAATCTATATTTTAACTAGAAAGGATGAGAATGGCTTCCGGTTTGCGTATATCGGGCAAGCCGTGCACATACTTAGCAGGTTGGCAAGTCATATGGTTGGCTACAAACAGCACATAGACCTGAGCCTTAGAAAGCACAAACTGTATTCAGTGGACAATCCTTACGGGTGGAAGGTTGAATACATGAATGTTCCTATTGATCAGCTTGACGAACAGGAAAAGTATTACATCAGATTTTATGCAGAAAACGGCTATCAGCTTCGGAATGTTAGCTTGGGCGGACAAGGCGGAAACCGTTCAAGCGGAACTATAGGAGACAGAAAGCAGCCTAGAACCTATTCAGAGGGCATACAGCAAGGCAAGAGGTCGCTAGCTAAGGAATTATCATCTATTGCTGAGAAGCACCTTACAATCGCTGTCAAGCCCGAAAAACAGGGCAACAAAGTTTCAGAGCGTCAGAGAGATAAGTTTATGGAGCTTATCAGTGTTGAGAACTACGAGGAAGGAGATATGATCAATGGATAATTTTGATATTTTTAGAGCAAGAATGCAGAAACATTTTGAAGATGAAATGAAAGACTGCAAACAACTATACATCGTAAATGTGGACAAGGATGAAATGTGGAATTTATATTTGGACAGTTTTGGACCTGGTGCAAACATTTTGTTCAGAAAGCGCCGAGAGTATGATTGTAGTTGCTGCAGACATTTTGTCAAGGGCATTGGAGCTGCTGTAACTATTAAGGATGGTACAATTCATACAATTTGGGAATTTGATGCCGGCAGCGAAGAGTTCCAGAAAGTGTGTGATGCTTTAGATTCTTTTGTAAAGGGGAATACGATTTCTGACATTTTTGTTAGTAAATTCAAAAAAGTTGGAACTGACCGCGATTTTGAAGAAATCAATGGAAGATCTCATGAGTGGACACATATGTTTTTAGATTTGCCGGGCAAATGGGTAAACAGGAGCGGCAAATCTAACGAGAGGATTCGTGCCGAATATAGGGACACCAAGAACGTATTCAAACATTCGCTTGATGAAATTAGTATGGAGGCTGTTGACACAGTACTTGAGTTAATCAATTCGAACACGCTGTATAAGGGTGAAGAGTGGAAGATTCAGTTAATTGTGTTCAAGAAATATAAGAGGATATATGAAAAACTGCCTGATTCCCAGAAAGATCTTTTTGCATGGGAAAAGTCAGCAGAAGTGGGTCCGGTAATTGGCAGAATTAGAAATCATTCCATTGGAACCTTGCTTGTCAATATTAGTAAGGGAATGGATCTCGATCAAGCTGTTCGAAAATATGAAGTAATTGTGGCTCCGGCAAACTACAAGAGAGTCAAAGCAATTTTTACGAAAAAGATGTTAGAAGATGCAAAGAAGACAATCGCGGAATTGGGATATATGGATGCTCTTCAACGTCGCTTTGCCAATCTTGATGATATTACAGTCAATAATATCCTGTTTTCAAACAAAGATGCTGCAAAAAGAATCGTCGGAGCAGATGACATCTTTGGTCAGATGGAGAAGGAGGTAGTGGTAAATCCAAAGAAGTTCTCTAAAGTTGAAGAAATTTCAGCACAGGATTTCATTGACAAGGTGCTTCCTACAGCTAGAGAATTGGAAGCTTTTGTTGAAAATAAACATGCTTCTAATTTTGTCTCTTTAATCGCCCCAATAAATAAGGACGCAAAGTCAATGTTTAAGTGGAACAATCCTTTAAGTTGGGCTTATAGCGGAAACATCACCGATTCTGACATTCGCAGGAATGTAAAGGATGCCGGAGGAAAGGTTGATGGAGTGCTTCGATTCTCCATTCAGTGGAATGATGGTCAAGACGACAATAGTGATTTGGATGCTCATTGCAAAGAACCAAACGGCAGTGAAATCTATTTTGCGGATAAACATGGTCGAACTGGTGGAGATTTGGATATTGACATTAGAGAGCCAATGAGTCAAAGACCAGGAGTTCCATCTGTCGAGAATATTGTTTGGAGCAATTACAATCGAATGATTCCTGGAACATACAAATTCTTTGTTAATCAGTATGCGGCGAGAGGATCAAAAGGATTTTCTGCTGAGATTGCTTTTGGTGGGGAGACTTATAGTTTTAGCTATCCACATCCGGTTGTAGGAAATGTCAATGTTGCCGAGATAACAATGAACAAAAATAATGAGTTCACAATCAAGCCAATTCTTCCTGCAACATCCGGAACTGTCAACAAGGAAATTTGGGGAGTAAACACTAATCAGTTTGTACCTGTATCAGTAATCAGTTATAGTCCAAATTATTTTGATAATCAGAACGGAATTGGTCACAGGCATTTGTTCTTCTTCTTAAAGGGATGCAAGAACACGGAAGAGCCAAACGGATACTATAACGAGTTCTTAAAGCATGAGCTTGAACCGCACAAGAGAGTATTTGAAGCTTTAGGCGCGAAGTGCCATGTAGAGAATGCAGATGATCAGCTGTCTGGAATTGGCTTCAGTATGACCAAGAGAGCAGAATTGGTTGTTAAAGTCAAGGGTGCGACAGAACGTATTATGAAAATTAAATTTTAAGGAGAAATTATTATGGAAAAGAATTTATTTGAGTTAGCAACAAGATGCAAGTACCGTTTCCCATATCGTGGACAGATAACTATTGAGGATTTATGGGATCTTCGCCTGACTGATTTAGATTCAGTCTTCAAGACCTTGAATGCAGAAGTTAAGAAGGCATCGGAAGAAAGTTTGCTGAAGCTAAAGACAAAAGAAGATGAAGAGCTTTCCAATAAGATTGCAATTGTTAGATACATTGTTTCTGCGAAGCTAGAAGAACAGAAAATCAGGGAAAATGAGAAGGCTAATAAAGAGATGAAACAGAAGCTGTTGGCTATTAAGGCTAGACGAGAGGAAGCTGCACTGGAGAATTTTTCTGATGAGGAATTGGATAAGATGATTAAAGAATTATAAAAAGCACCGTGGGGGTTAGCTGCTGCAGCAGCTAACTTCCTTGAAATAAGTATCTAAGTGATGCAGGAGGCGAGGAAATGAAGGCACTTACGTTAAATGAGCTGCGGCAAATGGTCGGTCAGCCAGTCTGGTGTCCAAAGGAAAATGCATATGGAATAATAACGTGCGATAAATACGGAAAATGGGCTGGAATCCCATTTTTGCACGGAGTATGTAAATACGAAGAATCGACAGTCAAATTTAATCAAAACATTGTCAGTAGAAAGCTGAAATGCTTCAGAATTGAAGATAAGAAAGAAATTCCAATGAAACTATTGTCAAAAGTAGATGATTGTGGAAATAAAAAAATGGTATGCCCAAACTGCCATAGGGCAGAGATATTTACGGCATCAGCAAAAATATATCCGTACTGCCCTTGGTGCGGACAAAAACTAGAAGGAGAGGATGTATGAAAATCTGGACAGAGAAAAAGCTTATCGAAGAAGGCTATGAAATCAGAAACGCACAAATCAAAGGTGCGGAGCTGACAATGGAAAATCACGGTTGCATATCGTTTGATGTCGTTGTTGAAGGTGCAGGTTGGGGATGCGTTTTTGGCGGATATAGTCTCGGACACGGTTATCTGGGAGCTAAAGAATTTAGCGGTTATGGTCCGGGAATGGAATCCATAGCCAGAATAATGGATACAGTCGGAGTTACAAAGCTAAGTGATTTAGAGGGAAGATATATACGGACCGCAGTAGCTGAAGACAGAAGGTTAAAAATTATTGGAAATATAATCAATGATAAGTGGTTTGATATCGAATCATTCTTCGAGGATGCACGAGAAAATGATAATAAGGTATCGGAAGGGAGTAATAAATGAATATTAAGCATATTATCTTATGCATCGAATTTGTATTTCTTGCAGTTCAAATCATAATGGCTAGAGCTGCATACAAATCTCCGTTAAAGTACGGAAAAACTGCTAAAATCGCGAATATTTTAGCACTTATCGTTATACTGCTGTGCAACATAGCAATCATAGTTTTAAATATTATGGGGTGAGGTGGCATTAATGTTCAAAATAATGAGTCGAAACAAATACGATGGCCTAATCAGGGAGAATGCAGAGCTTAAAAATGCAAATGCAAATCTTGAAGATAAACTGAATCAGTTTAAAGCAGAAAAAGTTGTAAATAGCAAGTATAAATGTGGCGGATATTGTCGCGTTTGTGAGAATGGATACGAGATACCGAGCTATACCATAGGTCGTGATTATGGATGCTTGCTGAATACAGAATGCGAATCCTTTGTAAAACGTAAAGAATGAGAGGAGTTGAATATTATGCAGATAATGATAATTAAGAGTGTTTTATGTGTTACCCTGCTTTTGGCTATGCTTTCTTACTACATAGGCCCCAAAAGGACTAGAACATTATTTGGAGCATTGTGGATTATCTCGCTGATACTTTTGTGGGTTTTGATTCTTTTATAACATTATTGATTTTTTATAGGAACGAGTTGTAAAAAAACCAAAAGAAAAATACAGATACTCACATGTTAGCAGGAGAGACTATGATAAACGGTGAATTAGTAGTAGACAACTTTGCAGGTGGTGGCGGAGCTTCAACAGGAATAGAGATGGCAACAGGGGTAAGTGTTGATATTGCAATCAACCACGATCCAGAAGCTATCAGAATGCATCGAACTAACCATCCAACTACAAAACATTATTGTGAGGACGTTTGGCAGGTAGATCCAGTAAAGGCTTGTGGCGGACACCCAGTCGGGCTTGCATGGTTTTCGCCGGACTGCTTTGCAAAAGGAACTTTGGTTCTAACGGAAACTGGATATCAGCCGATAGAAGCCTTGCGAGTTGGTGACAAGGTACTGACGCACAACGGATCATGGAAACCCATTACTGCAACTATGATGTCTCGCAAAAAAGCGGTGAGAATCGTAGGGTACGGTAATGTTGGAATGCTCTGTAGTGAGGACCATCCATTTTTAATCAAAAATTGTCCTCACTTATGGGATAACCAAGTTAGGCAGTACAAAAGAGTCCACAATGATATGCAATGGGTCAGAGCAAAGGATATCCAAGGGGATATGTACTGGGCGTCCGGAATAAGCGTAGATCCTATGCCTATCCCACAGTTGGAAAAGCCAAATACGAAATCAGTTTTTCTACCAGTGGATGAGAGATTGCTGTGGTTAGCTGGAAGATATGTAGGAGATGGTTGGACCAGATTAACAGATACTCGTGCGGAAATTACAATTGCTAGTGGGATGCAGGATGTGGAGTTTCTAAGAGAAAAACTAAACATGTGGTCACGTAAAGGAGTGCGATGCAAAGATGGTGAATTAAGTTGGTACTATCGCGATGTTCGTACAGGTGGACAATTCACTGCCAACAATCGAGCACTTGTTAAGTGGTTGAGAAGTAATTTTGGCCACTTAGCATTGCAAAAAACGATTCCGGCATGGCTATATGGCGCACCAGAGCCGTATAAGGAAGCGTTTATGTCGGGCTATTTGAGCGCAGATGGCTGGACAAGCGGAAATAAGGTTGAGTGCACAACCATTTCCAAAAAGCTTGCCTATGGGCTCCGTACATTGGCGGTCACAATGGGGTACTCGCCCACTATCTACATGAATCATCAGGGAGATAAGATTGAAGGCAGGACTGTAAAAACTCATGATATTTATATCGTGAAGTGGAAGATAGCCATTGACGACAAACATGCGCAAACCTTTACGGAAGATGGATATTTGTGGACGGCTGTTAAAAAAGTTGAGAAGACAGGTACAGTTGAAACCTTTTACAATATCAGTGTGGAAGACGATGAAACTTACATTGCTGAAAGTATCGTTGTACATAACTGTAAACATTTTAGCAAGGCTAAAGGCGGAAAGCCGAAGGATAAATTCATCCGCGGCCTTGCTTGGGTGGCTTGCAGGTGGGCTGGACTAGCTAGACCTAGAGTAATAATGCTTGAGAATGTCGAGGAATTTAAAACGTGGGGACCGCTTAATAGACGGCATCACCCTATAAAATCAAGGTCAGGAGAAACGTTCAAACGTTTTATCAAGCAACTTACAGATTTAGGATATACTGTAGAGTTTCGCGAACTAGTCGCAGCTGATTACGGTGCGCCTACAATGCGTAAAAGATTCTTCTTAATTGCCAGATGCGATAATAAGCCAATATTATGGCCTGAGCCTACACATGCTCCATTAGATAGTGAAGCGGTTAAAAAGGGTATTTTAAAGCCATATGTAGGGGCATACACACAATTAGACTTTTCAATTCCATGTCCAAGCATTTTTGACACATCGGAAGAGATTAAAAAGAAGTATGGTGTTCGTGCAGTCAGACCATTAGCTCCAAAAACAATGCAACGGATTGCGCGAGGCATTCAGAAATTTGTCGTTGATAATGCCGATCCATTCATTGTTGAAATCGGATATGGCGAATCTAAAAATCAAAAAAGCCCAAGAGCATACAGTGTAGAAAAGCCTTTGCATACTATCGTTGCAAAAGACAAGAATTTCCTAGTAGCTCCGATCCTAACCCAGTATCATTCATATGAAAATGACAGTATTCGTGGACAGGGCATCAGTGAACCAATAATGACTGTAGATAGCTCAAACAGATACGGACTTGTAACATCTTTCTTGAGCAAATTCTATAAGACCGGTATCGGGCAGGATGAGCGAGAGCCATTACATACTGTAACAACGTCAGCTGGCCATTTTGGGGAAGTCAGAGCTTTCCTGATTAAATATTATGGCAGTAATGATGGTCAGAATATTAAACAGCCCCTAGACACCGTAACAACACATGATAGATTTGGACTTGTTACAATAAAAGGTGTAGATTACCAGATCGTAGACATAGGGCTTCGCATGTTAGAACCGCGTGAGTTATATGGATGTCAGGGATTCCCCGATGATTATATCATTGACCATGATTACTCTGGTAAGTCATATCCTCGGTCAGAGCAAGTTAAGAGGTGTGGAAATGCGGTGTGTCCGCCAATTCCTGCAGCACTGGTAAGAGCAAATCTTCCAGAGATGTGTTTGCGGCAGAGAATGCCAAATATGAAGGTTAGAGAAGAAGAAACTGGACAGCTCAAATTCGCATAAGGAGATAGCATGACAAATAGAGAAAAGTATTCAGAAGAAATAATGGAAATTCTATTCAATACAGGAATACATCCGGCTCTGATAAATGAGCAAATAGCTGAATGCCATAAGGAATGCAGGCATTGTAAATTCGCCCATACAAAATATTCTTGTGATGAAGCCTTTACGCATTGGGCTGAAAGTCCTTGCGAGCCAGGAAAGATTGATTGGAATAAAGTTCCTATAGATACTAAAATTTTAGTAAGAGATTCTATGAATGGTCACTGGATCAAAGCTCACTTTGCCGCAGCACAAGGCAATCTTGTAACTGTTTTTAGTTTGGGTAGAAGCAGTTGGACAGCAATGGATGCAAATACTTTTTCTACATATCGTTTTGCTGACATTCCAGATCAAGAAGAAAGGGGAAAATATTTAAAAGATGAATAAGTACAATGAACACGTCAAGGAATCTATTGATTATTTTAACCATGAATTGGAATACATGAAGCACCGAGTTTGTAACTGCGATATGCAGACAAGTTTGAGAGTTGGAAGAGAAAAAACTGCTTACGAAGCAGCAGTAGAATGCTTAAAGAAGCAGCTTCCGCAGCCACCAGTTAAAGTAATTCACAAGTCTGTCGTCCATGAAAACAGAGGTGATCAACCACACGCATGGATAGAAAGCCACTGCGAGTTGTGGGAATGCCCGTGCTGCGGAAAGACAGTATGGAGCGGCATAAGTATTGCAAGGAAATCACCATATTGCTCAGATTGTGGGCAGAAGATTGACTGGGAGGAGGTCAAATAAGAAACATACGCTGATGATATGTTTTAGTGTATAAGGAGGAATGAGAAAATGGCTGAACAAATTAAATTTGAGTTGGATTCCGATGAGACATTTGACATTTTGAAGGATATCGGAGAGGCAGAAAACGAGTTGGGAAAGCAGTGTTGGAAAGATGGATTAAAAGCGCAAGCGATTGAGTATTTTAAGCATGAGGCTACATGCGAAATTGCGATTAAAGCAATCAAAAAGCAAATTCCAATGAAGCCAATCAAGATCACAGCAAATGGAGTTTACAAATGCAAATCTTGCAGTTATCTCATTGCGTGCATCCCAAACGCAACAAAATATTGTGATCAGTGCGGACAGAGACTCTACTGGAAGGAGAAATAGACGTGAACACGGAGTTAATTGTAGAGTACGAGAGCGGAGAGGTACACGAGGAGCAGCCAGAAAATATTATTTTTACAGATAGCAAAGAATATGTTTTTCCAAGAGTGGAGGTAGAGAATGAAAGTATATAAAAACCCTTTTGTAAGTTATCCATGCTATTTTGTAAAAACGGGAGCTGGATGGTCTGCAAGAGGGGAGGCATCGAAGAGCAAAGGATATGATGTGGAACTGCATAATGGGAAATGGATATGCAGAGACGGTTGTTATTATGATGATACAATCAAGCATGAGTTGATTCTGGTAGGTGAAAATAGAAAGTCCATTCACAGTATCATAAAAGAAGCAGTAATTTGTGCAGTATTAGAGCTTGTAAAGGAGGAAGAAAATGAGACTGATTGATGCGGATGCACTGAAAGAAAGAATCGGAAAGATTTGTGACGAGAGCAAGGAAGGATATGAGCGTTCGGATTTTGTACAATCCAATATGGTAATGATGGCGGAGGGCTTAAAGAATGCGCTATTTACAGAAATTGATAACGAACCCACAGCACAGACATGGGTGACATGTGAAGAGAGATTGCCAGAAATGAAGAAAGCAGCTGCTAAAAATTCATTTTCCATTGAGTATGATTCAGACCCAGTTATCGTACAAACAAAGAGAGAAGAAATTTTCCTAGCGATTTGTAGAAAGACAGAATATACAGACAGCATGTGGAAAACTACGATTGGTTGGTATACATTCGGAACAAACGGCAGAAAGATGAAAGTAATGAGTAAGGTTGTAGCATGGATGCCACAACCAGAACCGTGGAAACCGAATTTCCCGAACACAGAAAACGCAGAATCAAAAGGAAAGGAATAACGAATGCCCGGTAAACCGGGTTGATGCGCAGTGATCTGTGGTGGCGTATCAGAAAATTTAAACACCGTGGCTGAAAAGGTGTGCAGTGGAAACGCTGCACACGCAATTGATAGCAAGCGAATTATGATCCACAATACATGCATTTGAGACTCAAAATAATGAATAAGAAAAGGAAAAGGTGATATGAAGATTAAAAACCTTGAAAAATTTATTAGGAAGATTCAAAAATCTTTTTCAAAGGCAGGAATAACTACAGTAATAGAAAAAGGTCTTCCCCCTTATGACGCTTATGAAATTCATTCGAAATTCAGAGATTTAACAATCAAGGTTGCAATTATTTATGATGAAAAAATGACAGCTTTTTACTTTTATAGGGACGGGCTTCATCACTGCGACATTACAATTTATTCGACTTATTTTGATACACAGAAGCACCTCATTGAAGCCCTAAGATTGATTGCAACTTCAAGTTGTAAAGTAAGATAAAACACTATCCCTCACGGTAGCCTAACGGCTTGCAGGTTCGGCCCCTGCAGAATGCAGGAGGCGAGGAAGTGTTTTACATAAAAGGTCAGGAAGCCAACAGCTTGGGTAATTTGCCAGAGGAGAACCATGAATAAACGGCAGAAGAAAGAAAGGAAGGTGGTAAAAATGACAAGAAAAGAGCTGATAACTCAAATCAAAAGCAAGGGCTATGAGCCTAGAGTAAAAAACGTTGTGAGCTTGCTAACGTCTAATGGCGAGGGTGATGCAGTTACGCTAATCATCTCTTTGTATGATGATTTAAATGAGCTAATGGACGTAAAAAACAAGAACGTATCTTCAAAAAAATACTTTGATGATGAATGCCTGAATGAGGCATTTAACGATTTTGTTTCTATGAGAGTAAAGATTAAAAAGCCCCTAACCGCAAATGCTTTGAAAAGAGCAATAGTCAAGTTGGAGAATCTATCTGGCGGAGACATTGAGCTTATGATCAAGATTTTAAACCAGTCTGTTGATAACTGCTGGGTAGGACTTTTCCCACTGCATGATGCTGGCTATAGTTTCAAGGGCAAACAAAATCCGCAGCGTTCACAACTTGATGCAATTTTGGGAAGTATTACGGATGACTAAAAACGAGGCTAAAAAGTTAATGGCGGTAATGACTGTATCATATCCAAACTACAAAATTGCAGATATAGAGCTTACTGCCACTACATGGGCAAATATGCTATCTGGCTATACTTACGAGCAAGTTAGTGCAGCACTCAAAGCATACATACTTTCGGAAAACACAGGCTTTCCACCGTCAATCGGTCAAATTAACGAAAAGTTAGTCGCTTTGAGTCAAGCAGACACGCCTACGCCGTTGGAAGCATGGTCTTTGGTTCGGATAGCTGTCAGAAACAGCACATATCATGCTGATGACGAGTTTGCCAAACTTCCACCAATTATCCAGTCAACAGTTGGAAACGCAAGGAATCTGGAAGAATGGGCGAAGGGACAAGCAACTCAGTTTGAGACAGTTATTCACAGCAATTTTTTGAGATCATACTCCGCAGAGATTGCGAAGCAAAAAGAATGTCAGAAGTTGCAGGGAAAGATTTCAATTGCATACGAGCAACCAGAGTATTTGCCGGAACTAAATATATAAGCAAAGCACAGTTTTATAGACTATTTTAAATTATAATAAGCTTTAATACATTAAAATAGTCTACTACCTAGAAGGAGGCTTTATGACACGAGCACAAAGGAGACGGGCTGAAAGAGAAGCAAAAAAAAAAGGAAACAAAGTCGTAGAACAGCGAATCACAGGTGCGGAAGAAAGCATAAGAATCGCTTTGTTAAAAGAAAATATTGCACGAGACGTTGATCGCAAGCTTTATGACAAATACTACCAAAAAGCAAATAAAGACGCTGTGGACAACATATACAGCATCATATTAACATCATTTGGACTTGCCCTGGCAGATACTTGTCCTAATTGGAAGGCTGAAGCAATTGCAAAACGAATCCAGAAGACAATGGACTATGTTGACAAATTCTCAAAGGAATACAATGGAGACATTGAACGTTTTATGAAAGAGCTTGAAGATAGAACCGGATTCTCATTTGAGATAGATTCCGTAAGCGGAAAGGATGAATAATATGGATTTTTTAATTGGTTTAATAGCAGGACTATTATTTGGTGGAATTACCGGTGTGCTTGCAGTTGCTTTGTGTGCTGCATCAAGCGCAAATAAAACCGATGACGAAGGAAAGAGGGAAAACGATGAGAATTAAGCATTTGAAGTTAGATAATTTTTGCAGTTTTTACAACGGAAAAGCTATAGACACAGATTTATACAATAAGACAGAGGTATCTGGATGTAATGAATCTGGAAAAAGCACAGTTAAGAGAGCTATTTTTTGGGTACTGAATTGCAGGGGTGAGAACGGCGAAGAAATTACCGGAATCAGGCCACACGATAAATCAGGTAACGAGATTAACGATATCGAGGTCACGGCTGAAATGACCGTAGATCTTAACGGTTCCAACAAGACATTTAAGAAGGTTTCTCGTCAGAACTACAACAAAAAGGGTGACTTCACAGGCAATGTTATTGACTATTATATCAATAATATTCCTAAAAAGAAGTGTGACTATGAAGATTTTATTGCAGAAAAATTGGTTCCTGTGAGCAAGCTCTCGAACCTGATCAACGCTAAAACGCTCTTGTCAAAGAGTGCTGCTGACTGCAGATCAGTCTTGGAATCCACCTTTGGAACGTGTTCCAATGCAGAGGTCTGTGAACGTTTTCCAGAGTTCTCCTCTCTTCTCCCACTGCTGGATGATGGCAGTGTTGATGAGTTAAAATCAAAATTTAATACTATGCTGAATGGCAGACGCGGAAGGAATGGCACTAAAGGACTGCTTGATATTCGCAAAGAGTTTCCAAGCCGCATTGATGAGGTGGAAAAGCAGAAAATTGTCATTGATGAAGCCTTGATAAACAGTCAGATTGCAGATATTGAAAGCAGGCTGAAAGATAACCAGAGTAAACAAGCTGATGTGCAGAAGGCATTTGATGAGCAACGTGCAATTCAGGCACAAATTTATAAGTTGAAGCAGGAGCAATTAAAGGTCACTGATGACGCTAATGCCGAAAACAGGAAAAGAATTGCCGATTTAGATGCTCAGATTATGGCAGCAAGGGAAGAACTTTTCCTATCCAACAGTAGTTTAAATGCTAAAGAGCATGAATTGCACCAGATTGACTCCGAGATTCGGGATCTTGAAACTAAGCGTTTGAAGCTTTCAAGTGACTGGAAAAGCAATAAAGATATGCAATTTGATGAAAATTTGCTGATTTGCCCGTATTGCAAGCGTGAATACCCATCTGATCAGCAGGATGAAATGCGAAAGCATTTTGAAGAATCAAAGGAAGAAAAGTTGCAGGAAATCACAGACGATGGAATGAAATGTAAAGAAGCTATTGATGCTTTACGTGAAAAGTTCAATGCTGCAGATGCAGAGCTTTCTACCCTTCGTGAAGAATCCAATAAAAAGTCAAGAGTTGTCGATGATTTAGTTGCTCAAAAAAAAGCTATATCCACTGTACCTATGGCAGAACCAGACGAGGCAGCAAAAGCCAGATCTGCAGAAATCGCAAAGCTTGAAAGCCAGTTAGAAGCAAATACTGCAAATGCAACGTTTGCACAGCTCAAGGCAGAAGAAAATAATCTTCAACATCAGCTATCTGGTTTAAAAGCAGAGCTTGCAAAAACCGAAATCAATGTCAAGATTGACGCAAGAGTTGCAGAGCTTAACATCGAGCGCCGAAAGAATGAGCAGCTAATTGCAGATACGCAGGCACAACTCGACTTGCTCAAACGCTTCAACATTCGCAAGCACGAGCTTTTAGAAAGCAAGGTAAACGAGTATTTAGAGTACTGCCAGGTGAAATTTTTCAGACAGCTTGTGAATGGTGATCTGGAAGAAACATGTGATTTCTGCGTAAACGGTGAACCATACGCTAGAAACCTTAATCACGGTGCAAAAATCTTAATCGAGACAGATGTTTGCAAGGCTTTTCAGAAGAAATACGCTACTACCCTTCCTATCATCGTAGATGACTCTGAATCTGTTGATAATTGGAAGATACCGGATATGGATAGGCAGCTTATTATTCTCAAAAGAACTGATTCTAAAGAGCTAACAATCAAGGAGTCGTGATGTGATGCGTGAAATTACACAAACTTACCCAGTCTAAGCTTGATGATTACAAACTTAGAAGTAATTTCACGGACGATGAAGAGATAACATTTGATATGTTATCTAAAGGCAAATCTATCAGCGAAATAGCAACCCGGTTATCTGTGTCGACTAGGACGGTTGATCGCAGGATTGCCGATATAAAATCAAAAATCAACCAACTATAAATAGTCCCCTGGTATTTATGATGCTAGGGGATTTTTACAACATTTTTTAACATTATTTTACTGTAAAGAAATGTCACGTGTATAACCTTAAAGATATTTTTTATAACTTTTTAGTTCTAACTATTGACTTTTTAGTTCTAACGATGTATCCTATAACCGAGAAAGAAAAAACATTATTTTACTGTAAAGAAATGTCAAATTAGGTTAAGAATTGTAAAATAATGTAATCACAAAGGAGGTTTCACTATGAAAGTAATATGTATTGCAAACCAAAAAGGTGGCATTGCAAAGACCACAACAGCCACTACACTTGCTTCAATTTTAATGTCACAAGGTAAGAAGGTCTTGCTTGTTGACGCTGATCCGCAGGGCAACAGTACGGACACTTATAGAGCGGTGTCCAAAGATACAGCAACTCTCTACGATGTTATTTTAGACATTGAAGATCCGCTTCCAATTGCGGAAGCTATTCAAAAAACAGAAATAGGCGACATAGTTGCGTCTGATCCAGAGCTAAAAACAGCAGATCAAAGATTCCCAAGTGACGGGAATGAGTATTTTAGACTAAAAGACGCTCTTTCTGAATTAAGTGGCTATGACTACGTTATTATTGATACAGCTCCGGCTGACAACAAATTACTTAAAAATTGTTTAATTGCTTCTGACAAGGTCATCATTCCTGTCACTGCAGACCGCTACGCTATTCAAGGTCTGTCGGAACTGAATAGAACCATCACGGGCGTAAAGAAAAGAAATAATCCTAACCTAGAGGTTGCAGGACTCTTGTTGGTGAAATATAAGAGTCGCCAGCTCCTCGCCCAGGAAGTTAAAGCTTCTTTGGAAGAGATTGCCAAGCAGCTCAACACAAAGGTCTTTTGCACAACTATTCGTGAAAGCATTGCTGTACAAAAGGCACAGGCAACCAGAACAACACTCATGAGATTTGACTCAAATTGTAACGCCGCCATTGATTATGCACAGTTCGCAAAAGAACTAATTAAGGAGTAATTATAGATGAGAAAGAAAGATAACACCACTACTACTTCTTTTGATGTGACAGCTGGCATTGATTTTACAGATACTAGCGAAACTGAAATTCCAAGTATCCAGCCGGTAGAAAAAAAGTCCGTATTTGTCCCTGCTCCAGTTGACCCAAGCAGGACTTATACACCCGGATATAATCCAACTCCGAAGATTGGCCCCAATGGTAGGTATGTAGGCCGCAGAGAAGTCCCTGCAGCTGAGCGCAAGATTCAGTTCAGTGTATCATGCACAGAATCGCAAAAGGCAGCCTTTTCAGAAGCTGCTCGTAAGTCAGGCCGCACCCTAGCAGGATTTGCTTGTTTCGCCATCGAGGAATATATGCAGACACATGATCTATAATTCTTTACATTATTTGACATTTAAAAAAGGTTTAATAATGTAAAGAACTGTTAAAGGAAGAAGGTATTTTATGGAACAAGTAAACTTGATACCGTTTTACGCTTGCGCTATCGCGTTTGCACGCCATATACGATTAGATTTAGAAAGCGAATATGGCAAGAATGCTGTAGCTTATTATAATGCTGCAAAGCAGAGCAAATATTACAACACTTTATTTTCGGAAGAACTGTCTCTACAAACAGAAGAAGCTTATAAAAAAGCACTCGGAATCGTCGAATATAGCTACACAGAAGATGAACAAGCACAGACTTCTTTGGATATTCTTTTCAAAAAGGGATACAGAAAGCTATACAACATTTTTAAAAGGCTTCCAAAAGACGAACCGCTTCATTTTGATAGTGTAATCGGAGAAGTCATTTATGCAAAGCTTGCAAAGTCAGATCATGTTTCGGACGATAATTTTAATGGTCATTTATTTGCAGGCTATTACTTTTCAGATATGTGGCCACAAGAGTTAATACAAGAACGCAAAAAATGCGATGAATTACTTTACTTTATTGCAAGCTACGGATATGATCCAGAACGCAGAATACAAAAGGGATTAAAGAAATATGACTGTGCCTTCCAAGAAAGAGCAAAATCATACATCAGTCAGCTTCCAAAAGATTTATTTAAGCAGATCCAGTTAGCGCCAAAAAATGACGAATTTGGATACACTACAGTGTTTGATATTGAATCGCTTTCAAGTGTTTCTATTTTTTCTGAATTGCAGTTCACACATGAAGATCTGGAAGCACTAGCAATTGCTTATACGCATGGAAAAAGAGGAGGAGTACGTGAAGATTTCCTGACTTATGCAAAATATACGAGCTATATACTAGCTATGTGTAAGGCATACAAGCAGTCTAAAGAATACTACTTCCAACACAATCGCGAAGACGTGTATATTGAAGTAGAGAGCATTAAAAATGAATTGCTTCAAGCCAAATCTGCATTATCTGAATTTCAAGAACGCAGGATATCTGAACAAAAAGCTTGTACTGAGCAGGTTCAGCGCTTATCTGATGAGATAAATCTACTCAAGCAGAAGAATGATGCGCTAAAATCCGAACTGCAAAAGGTAGAGAGTGAACGTAGGGAACTTTATGCTTTGCGAGAGCATATATTTTCACTGGAAAACGATTCAGAAACCGAAAATACAAACGAGCTATCTAAGGAGCAAATTCAGCAATTAAAAAACATTAGTGGCACAATTGTTGGAGGGCATCCAAACTTGATAAAGAAGCTTAAAACTTATCTTCCGGATTGGCAATATATCAGTGCAGGAGATGTCAGCACTGTGCGCAACGCTGCATTAAAAAAATCTGACTTTGTATTCTTTGTAACTGCCCACTTGAGCCACAAGCTGTATTACGCCATGATTGCAAAGGTCCAAGATTGGAATGCAAAAATTGGATATTTGAGCCGTATAAATATAGATTATGCATTGCAAGAAATATATATATTAGTAAATAGCAGTATTTAACCTTATTTGACATTATTTTAAAGTAAATAACTGTTAAATAAAGTAAAGAACTGTAGAAAGAAGGATATATATGAAGAAAGAATTTAATTTGCTTGACGAAAGCTGGGTGCGTGTATTGCTTCCAGATTATACCATTAAAGAAGTTTCACTCACGGATGTTTTCATTCACAGCCACGAATACATGGATTTGGCAGGTGAAACAGATACTCAAAATGTCGCAATGATACGGCTGCTTCTTGCAATTGCTCATTCTGGATTTGCAAGATTCGACTCAAACGGTGATGAGATTCCGCTTTTGAACAGGGATGAAGCAATCAGCCGTTGGAAAAGCTATTGGAATCTTGGTCGTTTCCCAGAAGCGTTTTTAAAATATTTAGAGGAATACAGAGAACGTTTCTGGCTTTTCCATCCTGATGCTCCATTCTATCAGGCAAACGAAGCTAAAAAAGGAACTGCTTTTGGTGCTGCAAAGTTAAACGGAGAAATTTCTGAAAGCAACAACAAGGTACGAATTTTTGCGGCAAGAAGTGGAGAAGCAAAAATGCAACTAACATATGCAGAAGCGGCTAGATGGCTTCTTTTTATCAACGGGTATGATGATGTTTCTGTAAAGCCGAGTAAAGCAGGCTTGCCTTCAATCAGTATTGGATGGTTGGGGCAAAATACTATTGTTTACGCAATCGGGCGAAATCTTTTTGAAACACTTATGATGAACCTAGTTCCTTTACAGAATGGTAATGGAGAATTGTGGCCTAAGCCTTGCCCAATATGGGAATGCTTGCCACGATCCGATGAGCGCAAAAAGATTGATCCACCTTCTACCCCAGCGGAATTATTCACGCACCAATCGCGCAGGATATTTCTCAAGCGTGAAAACGGGATTATAACCGGATTTAATGCATTGGGTGGGGAGTTTTTTGATAAAGAACGTGTTGTAGCTGAAACCATGGCGCTTTACATTTTAAACAGTAACAGCGCTAAACCACTTCGCTTATTTAACGATGTTCCATTGTGGCAACTACTCGACAAGATACTTTACAACAATCAAGATACTGTTACATGGTTGCGCTTAATCGGAATTAGCAGCGCAGGCTTTCAAACTTGTGGAATGATGTATGACTCCAAGGCGATGAAATTTGTTGATGAATGTTCAAAAAGATTTACAGCAAATCTCGATCCTAACTTTGCAGATTACATATCTGTTGGCATTGAGCTGTGCCGTTATATCACAAATGAAATTGGCGTATTGTCATACAACATTCAGTTGGCTAGTGGCAAGCAAAATCCAACTGAACTTAAAAAATATGAGTTTTCTAGTGACCTGGATTTGATTTGGGCCAGATTTCTTTCGTCAAATGCCGCCGAATTTAAAATTTTCCAAAAACTAGTTAAGCGATCTGCATTGAGCTTTTCCAAGTCTTTAATTGATAATGCATCCCCGACATCATTTAGAGGTCGAATAGTTACGGTGAATGGCAAGGAAAAGTATTATTGCACAGCAAAGGCTTATAATTCTTTTTTATATTATCTCAACCGATTGATTCCAGAGGAATCCAATAGTCTTGAAACTATAGAAGAACATTTAAGCTCTTACAAGGCAGATCTTAAACCGAAGGAGGAAGGTGAGTAAATGGAAAGCAAAAACACATTTTCGAACATTGTAAAAACAATAATGTTTAAGAAAGAGATGGACGGAGTTCAGCTTGCAAAACTGTTAGGGTGTTCTCAATCTAACGTGTCCAAAAAGCTTAGATTAAATAATTTTAGAGAAAGTGATATACGCCAGATATCCGAAGCATTAGGATATGACGTTTCTATCAAACTCACATCAAAGGACACCGGAGAGGAATTGCAGATGTTGTAATAGTGTATTTTACATTTATTTACATTATTTAACTTTATTTAACAATATTTAACATTTATTTACAGTAAAATATTCTTTGAAAGAGTTGTCGGTTTATCTGGCAGCTCTTTTTGTCGTTAATATGTCGTATCCCTGTCGTTTTTACATCTTATTTTTATGGCACAATACAATCAGAATAAGAGGAAGGAAGGTGTGAATGATGTTTCCTGAATCATTTTTAACTAAAATATTTGAAAGACCAGATGTATGTATGATTCCAATGCAGTATCAATCAGCAATGATTCAAGCTATTGGAGAGGTCCTTGACGAGGAAGGAGTGATAATCGACGATGCCGATACCAAATCAGATGTATCAACCGTACAACCAACAGACAATGTATGGCCAATATAATAGTTATTACCCGTATCAATATCAGCAGCCGCGTTATGATCTGCAGCAAAACCAGCCGCTTTTTAATCAGCAGCAAAGCATTCAGCCACAGCAGCAAGCTGGATTGAACGGAAAGGTCGTGCAAGCTGTCGAACAAATTACTGCGAACGATGTACCTATGGACGGTTCAGTTGCCGTATTCCCAAAGCAAGACATGTCAGAGATCTATACAAAATCATGGAATGCAGATGGAACCATTAGAACGATTGTATATAAGCCGTACACAGCTTCACAGCCAAATGCGGCAAATAGTTCAGCCGACATGTCCAAAATGAAAATGGGGCTATCTGACGAGGCTACAGAGGCATTTATGGCAAGATTTGATAGCCTCGAAAAGAAGTTTGATGAATTGATGCCTAAGATAGCGCCTAAAAGGTCCGGAGGCTTAAAGAAGGAGGCAAACGAGAATGAATAATCCATTTCAGCTATTTCAAGCCATGAGGAATCCACAACAATTTTTGCAGCAAATGGCCGGAAACAGCCAAGCCATGAGCAATCCTATTTTAAAAAATGCTATGGATATGGCAAACAAAGGCGATACAAAGGGTGTAGAACAATTAGCACGCAACCTTTGTAAAGAAAAAGGGATAAATGTTGATGATGCTGTTCGCCAGATAAAAAGTCAATTTGGAATAAAATAATGGGTGAAATTTTATCACCCATTAGAAAAACTACTTATACACTTTTTCTGTAAAAGCTCTTTCAACAGTCCAACCTTTTCGGAGGCGATTATGAAGAACATCCCAACTTATTCCGAGCAAATCAGACCATTCTTTTAGAGTTTTGGTTTCTCCGTTATACTCTATATTCAAATTATTTGATTTGTTTATAGCTTGTTCTCCAGAAGTTGCCCAACGACAATTATTTGGCTCATAGTTACCATTATTGTCAATTCGATCAAGTGTGTAGTTCTCAGGACGTCCACCAATAGATTCGGACCATTCTACAAATTTCCAAAAGTCATGCCATTCTTCGCACACGGTTATTCCTCGTTTGCCATATTGGTAATACTTTGGATGGTTTGGGCTTTCACAACGTCCGATCATGTTTTTCCATAGCCCATATAGTGGATTTTTAGTTCTTCCATCAATATATGCCGGACTATTTTTTAGCAAACAACCGCAACTTTTCACTTTGTGATTTTTAAACAGGTAAGGCAATACCCTAACTTTATTTCCACAATCACATAAGCACTCAATATACTGCCTTTTATCAGATGGCCTTCTTTCTGAAAGACCTATTGCTGTAAGCATATTAGATCTTTGACCTATATAATTATCTATGCTGATCTTAGGCTTCCTTGAGTAAGAACAGGACCCACAAGATTTCTGATGGCCCTTAATAACTCTGTCAGGAGCAAAGGAGATAATTCTTCCACAATCACACTTGAAATCAAACCCATTTGGGATATCTGAATTTTTTGATTGTGAAATTACAGTAAGATGGCCATATTTTTTCCCTTTATAATCGGAAATGTGATACTTGAGCATAAAAACAACACCTTGCCTTTCGTGTTTTTAATCGCCTACCAATAAACGTGCAGAAGTCACTAGGCATTGTGATTTTCGGGTCGCGATTCCCTATCTGCACAAAGATATTATAACACAAAAATATTAAAAATGATACTAATTCTTGCAAGATTATGTATATAAAAAATTATTACGGAGGTAAATAGTATGTTTAACTCAGGAAACTGTAGTGTACCATTAGTGGCTAGCATTGATGGTAACGGCAATAACAACGGCGGCTGGGGCAACGACGGCTGGGGGCTTATTTGGATCGTTTTGATCTTCGCCATTTTCGGCTGGGGTAATGGCTTCGGTGGCTGGGGCAACAACGGTGGCGGAATTGGTTCTACCGCAGCAGCCTACACAGATAGTGCAATTCAGCGCGGCTTTGATAACCAAGCAATTGTCGGAAAACTAGACGGAATTACCAATGGTCTTTGTGACGGATTCTACGCGGCCAACAATAGCATGTTAACTGGATTCAACGGAATCAACACAAACATCATGCAGACTGGATATGGCATTCAGCAGGCTATCAACGCTGATACCGTAGCTAATATGCAAAATACAAATGCTCTGCAGGCACAGTTAGCACAATGCTGTTGTGACAACAAAGAAGCAATCTCTAACACCAATTATAACATGGCTACACAAGCAAATGCAATTCAGCAGTCCATTGATAAAGGCTTCTGCCAGTTAAACTATAATGCAGCAACCAATACACGTGATATCATTGACAATGCCAATGCAAATACCCGTGCGCTGCTTGACTACCTTTGCCAGGACAAGATTGCTGCCTTACAGGCTGAGAACAATGATCTTCGCAGAGCTGCTTCACAGGATCGCCAGAGTGCACTGCTTACCACAGCAATGGCATCTCAGACACAGCAGATCATCAACGCAGTTAATCCAGCACCGATTCCGTCATATCAAGTTCCTAACCCAAACGTGTATTACGGATGCAATAGTGGTTGCAACTGCTGACAAAATTAAATATCGGTATCTTAACCAAAACGGTTATGTCTGCTAACTAGCGCAGTATTACTATCAGCAAAGGGGCAGACTCAAAATAGAGCCTGTCCCTTATTTTAAGGAGGTATCAAAATGGCAGAATATGTTGCAGTCGCAACGCAGGAAGTTGCGGCAAATGAAAATGTAACTTTTACAAACACATCTGTTAAGGGTTCAAACTGCATACAGCACCGTGAAGGCAGTGGAATCATTACTCTTAGAGGTCTTACGAATCAGTGCCAGGCACGTTTTTTTGTAGGCTTCTCTGCAAATATAGCTCTTCCAGCCGGGGGAACTGTGGCTCCTATATCATTAGCAATTGCTATCAGTGGTGAGCCAGTGCTTGCTTCCAAAATGATTTCAACACCAGCTGCAGTATCTCAATTCAGTAATGTGTCCTCAGGCATTTTTATCAGTGTTCCACGTGGCTGCTGTGTAAATATTGCAGTTGAGAATACAAGTGGCGTTGCTATTGAAGTTGCTAACGCAAACCTTATAGTGAATAGAGTTGCTTGATTGGAGGTAGACTATGCATAAATGGGCTAAAGAAATCTTGGAATGTGTCAAAGAAAAAGCTAAAGCTATCGGAATTGATAATTTCGAAGGTCAGAATCTTGATGATTTAAAAGATTGGACCGAAATCGTTAAGAACATTGCTTGCTTTGATAAAGATTATCGCATCGTTGAGGCAATGGATAGACTGGAAAACGATGACGAAATTATGGAAATGGTTGAGCAATACGGTGATTACCCGTCACGCCGCTATTACGACCGCTACAGATACGCTAACGGCAGATTTGCCCCAAAGGGTAGAGGGACAAGAACCACAGGCAGACGCGGTTATGACGAACCACCTTATTGGCACATGACACCAGAAATGTATTATGAATGGGCTGATATGCCAGAAGAAGAGCGTATGCGTGATCTTGATAGACTCCGCTTTGGGCGCATGTACTACTCTGACCCACGTAGAGGCTCCCAAATGCCGTCAGATGGTAGAAGCGTAGAAGATATGGGAATGAAGTCAGAAAGCCGATATGACCGTGCTAGAAGGTCATACAGTGAGACTAAGGACATGCACAAAGCTAACACCAAAGAAGACAATGACGCAAACATGCGAGGACTTGAGTCCTTGCTAGCCGTTATCGACGAAGATCTTAAAGAGATCATGCCAGGGCTTTCAGCTTCCGAAAAAACAATGATGAAAACCAAGATGACAAACTGGGTACAGCGTATATAATCAATGGTACAACCGGGGGCAGATGCTCCCGGTTTTATTTCAATTGCGCATTTGCTATAAATGTGCTATAATGGGGGTATCAAATGTTTTTTACAGTAAATAACAGCACTTGGCAAGTTTGCTTTGTCAATCCTGGCGATCCGCAGTTGCAACGCAGTGACGGAACATATACTCTCGGTGTAACCGACAACAATTTAAAGACCGTCTTTATGTGTAATAATCTGTCAAACCAGATGATTGATAAAGTGCTATGCCATGAGCTGACACACGTTCATGCAATGGAATATGGATACTCTATCCCGATTGAAACAGAGGAAATTGTCGCAGACTTTATAAGCCTTTTTGGCAGGAGTATAGTAACTGTTGCAGACGAACTTATATATCAGCTTTTAGGAAACAATATAATTAGGTACTGTGCATAAAATAAAGATCGCAGTACACGCACGACTTTAGGCAATGTGCCAGAAAGGAAGGCAGATGTACACAAAGATTCACACGCAAAAAGATGTTCTCCGTGAGCGATATCTTTATCAATCCGAACTTACTCCACTGGGATTTCCGAAACTGCTCCCAGTACATGCTGCTCTGAGTGGGCTTAATGCAGTATCATTTTGTGAGGCGGTGAAAGAAAAAAATCCGAAGAAGGCGCTTTGCCACTTTTTTATTGACGATGCGCGGTTCGAGCCATTATGGAATCAGCCGCAAAAGTATCTTCCAACACTTGAAAATTTTAAATACATATGCGCTCCTGACTTCTCGTTCTACGACTCTATGCCAAAGGTCGTGCAGCTGCATCAAGTGTACAGAAGTCGTGCCCTGGCATGGTGGCTATTTATGAACGGCTGTAACATCATTCCAACTGTAGGTTGGGGAAGCACAGAGACGTTTGATTTTTGCTTTGAAGGGTTGCCAGAAGAGAGTACGCTGGCAGTCAGCACAAACGGCTGCTTTACCGATCAAGGCAAGGAGTGTTATCGGCAGGGCTTCAAAGAAATGTGTTCCCGACTCCATCCTGCAGAAATTTTAGTCGTTGGCCGCCCAATTGATGTGGACACAGACGTAAAAATCACGTATCGAGAATCGTTTGGACAGCAGCTTACGAGAAAGTTGAGGGGATGATATGGGTAGTAGAAGTGGAAAAAAACATGAAATCAGCATAATAACCTATGTTGGCAGTTTGAAGCGCATCAGAACCGAGGAAACTGTCGGAAATATCACAGTCATAAGAACCGAATACAAACAGCAGAAGCAGAAGAAGCGCCGTAAGAAAAGCCGATAGATTTTGACATTATTTTACAGTAAAATAATGTATAATAATGTAAAGTAATGTAAAATACTGTCAAGAACTGTAAAATAATAGGGATAGATTTGATTCTATCCCTACTTTTTATTATGGTTTTTTTCTATGTCTCTTTCCGATTTCTTTTAGCTCATCTTCCCATCCCTGATGACTCTTTATGTATTCGCCAAAGAGTTTTTTTTCAGCCTCTTTGCGTGCCGATGCTGCCTCTTCCAGACTAGCATATACTCCCAAATGATATTGTTTATGCCTAAATGTTATATATGCTCTATAACTTCCGTCTTTTTGAAGCGAAACCCCGTTTACTTTTGTACTAGAATTTTTGTTGACAGTTCCATTTTCTCTTGATCTAATGCTTGGCAAGCAAGAACCATCCACATAGCAGCTTTTCTGTATTTCTTTCAAAAAGTCCCCATTATTACGGTTACAATTTACGCACATATAATTTTTTTTCAATCTGGACAACTTGGTTTCTGTTTCTTTTCCACAAACTGGGCATATAGCTTTGCAATAAAAAACATTCTCCCCCTTTTTCTTAAAAATACTTACAATTCTAAATCCATTGATACTAGTTCCGACTTTTTTCTGTGCAATTCTCAAGTTGGTTTCGGATATTTTTTTAGAGGTAGTTTTTACATGCTCCTTATTGCACCCACAAGATTTAGATTTACCTGCTAATAGCATACGACTATATACGTCTCTAACTGTCCCACAGTCACATTTGCATAAAACTGAATACGGTCTACTTGATTCACCAATCACCTTCCACATTCCAAAACGATCACCAGTCTTAACCGAAGATTCTTTTCGCCTGGCTTTTAAGTATTCCTTATTGCATCCGCAAGATTTAGAATCACCAGCGCAAAGAGATCTGTTGCTTACATCTCTAATCGTACCGCAAGTACATCTACACTTTGAGTAATAGGGCTTGCTGCCTTGCCCTATTACTTCCCATTGCCCAAATACATCGCCTATCTTAATATTATATTTACCAATCATTCATCTTCACCCCCTCTCTCAATTTTCTGCTTTTGAATCACTTCCAGTGCCATTTTCACATCCTTTTCGGTCTTTTCAATTAGTAATTCTTACATTCTCCAGCCTTTATTTACGGTCAGGAGTTATTTGACACATCTTACTTTCTTTAAGTATGTTTTTTATATACCTTTCCACTACTTTCTCTTCATCTGCTGTTAAATCAATTTCTTTAACAAATTTTAAATTGTCACGCATTACTTGATTTGCCCATTGTGGTCCCTCAAAGTACAGACATTGAAGCGTATGCAGTATTTTTTGCGACGCTATGTAACCAGGTGCAAGGGCCGGCATTCCTTTCAACATAATACTACGAGATGACGCAATAAAAAGTTTTGCCCCATCACCTGCAAATCTAATACCTTTCGGATAAGTCGCAGGAATAAAATCGTTATTTCCTGTAATACTACACATTCCATTCGGTTCCAAACTGTGAAGATAATAGTCTTTCCATTGCTTGTTTTGCCCGTCTCCTGATCGAAGAAGATTCAGGCAATATTTTTCATATTCCCCACTAAAACTTGCTCTTATCAATTCTTCCTGCGGAGCCATCACAAAACAAACCACAGTTTTTTCTTCTGGACAAGGAATCTTTTTTAGAAATCCTTGCAAAGCATCCCTCATCAATCCTTTTTGAACAAATCTGTATACTGATTTTGCCAATTTGTCATCTACTTCAGAAATGTAGGCTTCTAATTGTTCCATATATTTATCGTGTTTTTCTTTGTTATAGTCTGCCGACAAATATTGCATATTGTCATGAATCGGATGTGGATTGTTTCCACTTGTCCTTGATTCAGATTCAATGGTGCACGGAATAGTAAAACGGTCTTTACCGTTTAACATCGCCCCTATGTAATTTCCGTTTTCATCGAGCAATACCTTTATATGTGGTAAAATTCTTGTATGGGCTATTGGGATAATATCCTCAACACCCATATCTTCATACACTTTCAGCAAATTTTCCCAATTCATATTTACCCTTCTTTCTCCTCGCAACCGGTATGGCAGCATCTTTTTATATTCTTTTATAGCAATGGAAATAATGCGCAACTCTATGTTTTCGTGTTTCTTCTACCCATTCGCGTTCTCGTATTAAATTTACTGCCGTATCGTCGATTACGAAATCGCTTGTGATTGTAGTTTCTCTTCTATATCCGCACCACACTTGGATTTTATAATGGCAGTCGATTTTCGCTAATGTTTTCCACACTTCTAATTCTTCCGCTGGCATTTGCATTAAATACTCTTCTGTGCAATTTTTCTGAAATTCTTCAATTGTAGCCCTTAACTTTTGGGTTCGTTCTATATTCTTATTTCGTATCTCTTCCTCTGTTGGCTCTTTCTCTTCCTCGTCTTCATCATCTTCATCGCCGGAAGCAAACTCAGCAGCAAGATCCTTTACCCAGTCCGGCCATGATTCCTCATGTTCCGGATACACTCTGTCGACAAATTTCCAAAAATCTTTGGCTACAGCTTGAACTGATTTTGTTAATGTTTTGTTCTGAAATCCAAAGCCTTGGTATACATTACATGTTCTATCCAGCAACCATCCCCATTCTTCGTGCCCTCTCGGCCAATCATTTTTGGCAAGTGGCTTTTGCTGTACTACCGCTTCTAATACTCGTTTCATTTTTTCTTCATTCATTCTTGTTTTCCTGCTCCTTTTTCTTTATTGACTACGCTCTAATATCATGTACAACTGGTGAAAGATCTTGAATCCTGCTTCCTATTGCTATAGGTGGCAACCATCTGATCACAAGTTTTCTGTTTCCTGCCTTTTCACTCCCTATCCAGAAATGATGCCAGTGTGCGCGGCGTACATGCGGAGTCTTTTTACTTCCTGCGGCAGAGGGTAGTGTATCAAGGTTTTGTTCATTTGCTTCTGTCTTGTTCTTGTATACATTGATTTCCCTAACGTTCCTTATTTCAGCTCCCACACGGTATCCTGCATCCAATACCTTGGGAATCTCCTTTGCACCAGAACGAACATATTTCTTTCTTGCTTTCTTGTTTTCTTCATTCTCGACAATATCTACATTCTGTGACAGTATAAACAGAATCATTTGTATTGTGCTTTGAAATATTTCGCGATCTTTTCTATATGTTTCTTCAAATTTCTCCGAAAACTCCGGCAGCCCCACTCTTTTATAGTTATCAATTCCACTGGAAATTGTATGGTCTATGCATTTTTGTAATTTATCAGACGATAAGGTTAAAAAATAGCTCCTTGATTCAATTCTGTTTTCATCGTCATTAAAGAAAAGTCTTTCAATCCTTAATTCATATAATTTAAATTCAAAATCATAATTCAAATATGTAAACCTTGATTCATCACCAACTTGAAGACATAAACATTTATATGGCAAATGAAGTAACATGTTTACCGGAACTTTTTCTATTCCTTCTGTTTCTTTTAATTCACTATAAAAATCTTCATCAAAGCGATAAATTACTTTTGATAAATCCCACGTTGCTACTGCTGAAATCAATCCTGCAGTAGCATTTCTAAGCCTTTTGAAATACTTCGCATCTGGCTCCCCCATGCGTACTTTTTGGATTTCTAGCAATATTTTATCATTAGGACAGTACACAATATTTTCGTCCCATTTCGCACCTTGAGCTTTAAAATCCTCAATCGCAGCTTTTACTTGATCAGCCAAATCGGGTTCAGCCTTTAAAAATCCTTTGTACAGTTCTAGCGCCAGGATTCGTTTATTCTCAACTTTTTTCTTTCTCTTCGCCATTTTGTCTCCTATTTTCTTCCAACGCCATTTTAACATCCTCTTCGGTCTTTTCAACTGGTAGCTCTTCCAATCGCCAGCCCTTATAAGTATACACTGGCCTAGATCTCCGTGAAGACACACCACGTAAACTACTTGCAATTGCAGTAAAACCACCACACACGCGTCCAGCTGCAATATTTTCTGGTACATCTTCATCAAAGAACCTTCGGCAATTTCTTCTAGCCCAATCCTTCAACGATACTGCTATATAACAATTTCCTAGAGGATCAATTAAAATCCACTTTTTAGCAGTTCTGTTTTGTGGTCCCGGTTGTCCTTCTGGCAAAGCATGAGCCACTTTAGTTGCTTCTTTTGCAAATCGTTCGCGAGCCGCTTTTACTAATTGACTTTTCTTTTGAGCTTCAATTAGAGCAGGCGGCATAGGTGTCCCCTTTGGCGTGCACAAGCCGTGTTTCTTTCTTAATTGTGCCGCACATTTAGCAGAACAACATTGTTTTGTATCACTCGGATGCCAAATAAATGGCTTTCCACATATTACACAGTTGTGGTATTTACGTCTTCTTACGCATCCACATGTTACACATCTGTAAAAGTGAGATGCCTGCATTTCTTTTATATTTCCGCATTTTAAGCATTTCACTTTCCAAAGGCTTATTCTTTTTCCGGTGTTAGGACTAGCGTATTTATTTTCGGAAGCTCCCAGCACCACCAAATCTCCATGCCGTTCGCCTGTTAAATCTTTCTTTGCCATTGATAGCTCCTTTTCTCTTGCCAATATGCACCATTACAAGATAGCAGTACTGTTTGTATATTGTAAATATTATACAAAAAGTTCTTGACTTTTTCAAGCCATCACGCTATCTTAAAAATGAAGATGATATTTATTCCGGCTTCGGTCGCTATTCACAGGCAGTGAACCGTCTGTGTGGATTGAAATAAAATTATAATTGTACGTGCGAGTACAGAGAACGTCTGTTTAAACATGCTTCATATCCTCCTATCAAATACTTCCATAGTACAGTGCAACCGCCATACCGCCGAAGATCAGCACACCGAGTAGCAAGTCACCAATGCCCTTTGCCACTGCATCAAGCATTTTTTCATGTTTTTCCTTTTCTTCAATCGTTGCCTTGAATCCTCTTGACCTTTGGCAGAGAATGGCACGCTCTGCACTGCTGCACATCTTCTCAATCTGCAGGCTTGATTCCCAGATTACCTTCATTTTATCACCCCTTTCCGTGTCACGCAACCTTTTCGACAGTAACAACCGCTAATGGCGGCGCTTCATATCTGAAAAAATCAGCTGCATTTTTAAACTGTGAATCCATCACCGGGATATATTCGTCTGGGTAGATGTGAGCTGTAGAAAACTGAATGCAGCCCGGATTTTTTACGGATGCGTGCAATATGCGTTGCTCTGTGTATGCCTTGCCGTCAATTTCGTGCTGCACTTCCCAGTGTGCCACCACACCTGGAGTCTTTACCGCCTCGAATACTCGTGCCCATGACACAAGGGCCACAGCGTCAAGGCTTGCAATCTCTTTCTCAAGCTTCTCAAGCTCATCACCGTGAGCCTTGAAAAGCTTTATATGCAGCTCTCGTGGCGCGGCGCTGATAGATACTGTCTGTAAAATCATTGTTTTAACCTTTCTTTGCTTTGTTCAGTGCATACATTGTTTTGCATGTATTGCTATTTCCATATAGTTACTTTTTATTATCTCCGTGATGCTTGCCAAATGTGGCAAGTAGTGCATGACGCCGTTTCGTGTAGCTCTCAAATCTTTTACTGGATCACCCCAGCACTACAGGGGTAACGGACCCCCAGACGGTCTTTCCTTTATCCTGTCAGTTTTTACCGTACTTGCCGCAGCTTTCCGCACCGCCTGACCTTTACAGCCTTTAACCTTTTTCGCTGGTTTCCATCTCGTATGCAATCGGTTGTGTTAGCAGATGCATAAGCTGCTAGATGTCCAGACGATTATACAGCTTTCTGGATCTCGTGCCGTTTGCGGACGTTAGCGCCTCCGCATTTGCGGTTGATGTTTTTTCCCTTGTATTTTGACGGCGTCGCTCTTGTCTCAACCTCTTGCCAACCTCGCCGGGGTTTATCGCAGCACCTGCGCCGGGTATAGATCACTTATAACCGCATGGGTAGCCCTCACCGGAGGCGGTCACACCGCCCAAATAGCGTCCCCAGGTCGTGAACCTCGCCGCCTAAAGCGGAGAAACGCAAAACTTAAAATTCCTTAGCGTAGCTTTCAGCATCTGCCAGAGTCCGGCACAACTTGCAAATATTACTGTATTCACCATCTACAAAAATCTGCACACTGTAACCATAACCGCGAAGTCTTGCCGGGTGAGTGTCGCCCAGCAAGACAATTTTTGTTGTGATCATCGCTTTCCTTTCTCTCTTTCAAGCCATTTTCCGGCCAATTCGCCTTCTTGCTCAGTTGCCTTTGTAATTTTTCCGTCTGGATATACGCGGAAGGCGTGCCACTTGTAAACCCCTACAAAATATACAACGTCTTCCTCACTCATACAGGCGTAAAAATCCTTGTACATGTCAGCACTGTAAAAATCAGCGTGTTCCTTGCCATAGCTCAGAACCTCGCCTGCAGTCTTTAAAAACTTGCCGCTTCCGGCATAGCACCAGCCGCGGCCGCTGTCCTTCGTCCAGATCTGGACGTTATAACGGAAACCGTGCGCCATAGCTGGGGCGCTGTCATTTAATCTAATAATTTGTAATGTTGTCATAACTTTTCCCTTTCTTGCCTGCCATCATCAGCGCCGGGAGGCAATCCCCAACGGACGCCCCAAGCCGGGGCGTTTCGACTTAAATCTCTTCTATTTCATCAATGTAAAAATCAACCATATCAACCGCGGCTGTAAAGCGCTGCTGGACAGAAAAGCTAAATCCAAAATCTTTATCATACATGGCCGAAGCGCTTGTAGCTACATAATAAAAGAGGTCTGCCGCCTTGTCTTTATCAAAGGTCCCCTTTCTTGCTTTTTTTCTGAGGTTTTCGATACTCGGCTTAATCTGGCGATCATACAAAACGCCTGAGTTAGTAGCATATGAAAACAGTTCTCTTGCTTCATCGGATGCCTTATAAATCATATTTTTTGTTCTCTTCATATTTTTTTACTTCCTTTCTGTGTTTGTTGTTTTCCTTGTTTCTGACTGTATTATACTTCTATAGCTAGCTATAGTCAACTGTGATATTTCACAAGCTAGCTATAGATTTTTTGTTTATTTTGTCTATAGCTAGCACTATATTTCTATGCTATAATTATGCTAGTGGTGGAATAGGGCCATTATTTATAGGAGGTGTAAAATGAGCAAGTATTCAGAGGCACAGAAAAACGCGATCATGAAGTATCAAAAAGAACATCTTGAGCAGATAAATATCCGCGTGAAAAAAGGATGTAAGCAAAAGTATTTAGACGCAGCAGCCGCCAGAGGGCAAAGCCTAGCGCAGTTTTTGACAGATGCAGCCGATGCAGCTATAGACCGCGATAGCATCCGATTTGCGGCACCAGATGCAGAAGGACCTGCAGCACCTGCGGCAGAGCCGGAGCCGTCCAGCCAGAAGACCAAGAGCCAGACGCCAGGCCTGGAAGTGGTAGACCTGCAAAGGCTCTTGACTGATGCACGGTATCAGCTTGATATCATGGATATATACGGCCAGGAGCAGACACAGCGACTACTTGATCAGGCACGAAGCAAATAAAAAGGTGGGCATTTTCGCCCACCTTATTTTTTTTAAATGAAATAATATTTTCTTACTGTTTTTTCCGTTCTATTAGGGCTGATGCTTAGTAACTCGTCCGGAAGATATCCGGCCTTTGTATAGCCACAACTTACTTTTTCGTATCCGCCTAAGTCTTTAAAAAATTGTACTGCATCAAATACATTAAAAACATAAGTTGCCGGTACTTCTTTTTCTTCTTTTTTCACTTCAACCCAACGCGTGCCGTGCTTAGCATAGGTTGTTTTTTCTTCTAAAATCTTGCCGCCGAAATCCTGGAGACTAGAAATATTTGGATATTTCTTGAAAAGCTTTCTATAAGTTTTTGCTAACTCTGAATATAACATTGTTTTTTCCCTTTGCTTGATGTATAATCAAGCTACCTTTCTTTTTTTGATTGGTGCCGGTTGCGTTTGCTTGGTAGGTAGTGCAACCGGCTTTTTTTGTTTACACCCTTATTATATCACTTTTAAAAGTTATGTCAAGACTTTTTATAACTTTTTTTCGTTATATTTTTTCTTGACTTTTTGCCGCGGAAAAGCTACTATATATATGTAGCGATACACCAAGCACGAAAGGAGAGTACTACAAGTATGATAAAGTTTAAATTTGACGTAGCCAGCGCACTGGCTACCGCAGGCGTTACAGCCTACACAGCGCAGAAAAGCGGCATTTTATCACAGGATACATGGCGAAAGATTAAGGCAGGAGATACGCATATAAGCCTTGAAGCTATTAACCGTATATGCTGCATTTTGCACATGCAACCGGAACATCTTATATACTACGCGCCAGACCAAGCCGAAGAAGAAAAAATTTTAAAAAACTTTCAAAAAAAAGCTTGACATAGTAACTTTTTCAAGTTATACTGTAGGCACAAAGAGAGAAAGGAAGCCCCAAAGGGCAAAGGTAAAAAGATATGTCAAAGAAGCAGCAGTATACAACAAAATTTTACGAGGACAATGGTGACGGTATCCAGGCAGTGACACGTGATGAGAGTGGCAAGGTTGTAAACGTTCTTGGCGGTTTTGAAGCTGATCCAGGAACAGGGCTGTCAGTTCTGGCAGCAGCTCGTGAAAACTGGCCATATGCAGACCCGTTTGAGTCTTACCAGTGGGATGGAAAGACTATAGAATCATGGGACAACCAGGGATGGATTGAAGACCAAGTAGGAGCCGAGAACCTAGTAGAACACACCGTAAGTTTAACAACGGTAGATGGTCAGAACGACTATGGGGAGCTGACTTGCAAAGTTCGCCCGATCACTTTTGACGAGGCTCGACAGTATAACAACTTGATTGCCAGCTCTGACAATGACAGCAGAATTGAAGGCTACTGGACCTGCACAGCATGGAGCGTACCACGTCGCACCGGGGAGTATCGCGGAGATTTTGTTGCATTTGTTACTTACAACGGAATGATTGGAGAAAGCAACTCTTGGGATTGTTACGACGTGCGTCTAGTATGTATCCTCAAATCTGATATCAACGTGCGGATTGACTAACCAAAGCACCCGCCCCGGAGGTTACGAGGGCAGAAAGGAAAAATATGAAGATTGAAGACGAAAAAAGACTCATAGAAATTACTATGAGAGTATGGAGCAATGGCCAGTATAGCCAAGACCTCAGCGTTGGCCTTTTAGTTGATGGCTCTTTTAAGTATGGTCAAGGGGCTTATAAGGTGGATAGCGTCGATGACGTCATTGATTATGCTTTTGACTGGCAAAATTGCACAGGTGATTTTGTCGATGATGAAGACCCAGACAACAACCGCCGCGTTGATGTTGATATAATTTCTGATTCAAGCCATGAAAAGCCGTATGATGAGTTCACAGCGAGAGCGCAGCAAGTAAAATCTGACGCACTGGCAACGGATGAGGCTGCCAGCCTTTTTGATGGGGGATGGCGAAGCAATGACTATTACCAGCTGATGTTTGAGCGTAGATGTGACAAAGAAGAAGCCGCCGGCATCTGTGCAGCACTTGCCACTTTTGAGCAGTAATTCGCACCTGCCCGGCAAGGTTAGAGCCGGGAGAAAGGAAGATATGAAGCGCGAAGACTTTAAAAAAATTATTAAGTTGCGCAGCTTTTGGAAGATAGATAAGCGCAAAGGAGATTATAAGCTGCCAAGCGGTGACAAGTTGTCAAAGTATATCAGAAAGCTTGTTATTTCTCAAATGCAGCTTGATAATTTGCTGATCGGAGAAAATGGCGACCTATTTCCGGGATCTGGTGGCACTGTAAACAAAGAGCTAAAACAAATTAACGACTATACAATTTTTCATTTAGGTCCGGTTCCAAACGAGGTTTGCACGTGGGAGCAGATGGAGGAACGAATTGATCATTTAATTTTTGAAATGTTACACTAATCAAAAAGTGGAGCCACAAAGCTTCACTTTTTCTTTGCCCATTTTCAGACATTCAGCCGTAAATTTTTAATTTGTGCAACTTACGTTTTTAAAAATATTTAACTTGATTTACACCTCATATTGTTGTATTATGTAGTTAAGCTACTATATATAGTATTTATATGTAGCCTAGATATGGATATATAGAGTATATAGCCCATGATCGGAAAAGATTTCAAGCCGTGCTAAAACACGGTGCTTCTTTTTCTGGTCGTGGGCTTTTTTCTTTCCCCCAGGCCTACAGCTTTTCCGTGCCGCTTCCTTATATATAATATATACAGTATATATATTTACTGTATATGTATATGGTATATATATATTTAATATACTATCGGTATATTTAATATATTATCAGTGTATTTATATCATATTTATAATTATATGGTGTATATGTATATAATATCTATATATGTACAGTGTATATAGAGTACATATAATATATTGTCTGATAATATATATTAAGTATATCTGTATAAGGTATATATGTACAGTATGTATAAGGTATATGTATAGTATGTCTCTATGTACTGTATAGGCATAGGTATAAGTATATGTATATCTGTATGTACAGTATATAGATATCTGGTAAGTAGGTATGTGTATAGTGTATCTAAGTATATACAGATACAGAGTGCAGGAGCTGACAGTTGACAGCTGATCAAGTCAGAGACGGACACATGCGCAGCCAGCAGATGAGAGATACACAGACAGGCGCACAGATGAGGACAGGCAGCCAGGACGGACACAGACGAGAGTTGGACACGATGAGCACGCACAGAAGGGCGCTGCAAGGGCACGGAATGCGGCTAGAAGGCGTTTGAAGGGGAAAGGCTAAGATATAGCCACATATACGCACGACAAAAAGAAATACAGAGAAAGGAGGGCTACAGAATGCCAAGAGGAGGGAAACGAATGCCAAGCTATAGGGATATTGCAGAAACCATGGACGGAGACGAACTGGACGCTATCCTTGACGTATCTCTGCAGGGGCTAGCTAGAGCACGTGAAAAAGGTTCACAGCCCATGTATAGCAACTCTCCCGAAGGGCTAAAAAGTTTCAAGCACGACTCAGAAGAGTATCTGACATTTGTCCGGAACGTAAACAAAACCCCAACGGAAGGCGGAAAGCTGCGCCTAGTGCCTGATATAGAGTCCTGGGCGGCATTTTTGGGAGTTACGCGGCACATGATCACGGGCTACGAAAAGCGTAGCAGTGATTGGAAGTCTACTATAGACGCGGTAAAAGGCGTTATAACAGCTTGCAAGAAGCAGCTTGCATTTACTGGCAAAATGCCACCAGTGCTTGCAATCTTTGATCTTACCAACAATTCCGACTATGTCAACGCGTCAGAGTTCCGGTTATCAGCTGAGACAGCACCAGAAGCCAAACAGATAACGGCGGAAGAGTGGGAAAAAGTCATTGATGCAGAGCCAGAAGCCCCGAAGCTATCGGATTTTAAATTGTCTGACGATTTAAATTAAGATTGGTCAAGGTTTCTTGATCTGTGTTAATCTCTAGGGCGGTATAGAGTTCGTAAAATGTTTATTATACGTACTTTTAACGGCGAATGGTACGTATGCTCAGACCAGGACAGCAAAACACTGTTGCTTTTGTATATACAAATACACACAATTTAGGTTTTGCCACCATGGATCAGGAGCCGCGACCAGCTGCGCAGCTGGTCGGATGATTACATAAAAAAGGGGTGTAGGGGTCTCAGAGCGTGCCCCCGGCATGGGGCTACTTAGTCCCCCAAATATTTTTCCAAAATAAAAAGCCCCTTTTAACTCGTAACTACACATATGGCAAAGATAAAAGCTATGAGCCTTGACAGTTTCTTTGCCATAACACCAAGGCATAATATATCTCAAACTATAAAATGAAAATATCAACCAAAGAAATAACCGATGAATGTCAACATTGCGGTGACATACTGGTTTGCCAGTTGTGCCGCGAAGGACACGGAATCAATCGTGAACGAATAAACGTTACCCAAATGGTTACATGCCAGATAGAGCACAAGAACAGGAGGTCATTAAATGAGAATCATATCACAGTGCAAAACTAAATCTATTGAGTTTCATAACGTTGCTTTGCTGAGACGTGATGAAACTATCTTTGCAAGGACCGCAAACCAAGACATGGTACTTGCGGAGTATAAGACTCCAGCCAGAGCAGCCGAGGTATTTGAGGAATTAAATATTTCTGCTTCTAACTTTTCAACAGATATCTACTACATGCCGGAGGAATAAAAGTGAACGATACAAAATTAGTTTTGGTTGAATTTATTGACGGCACGAGGAAAAGGATAGAAGCTTATTGCGATCCGCAGTATGAATACTATGGCTATCTAGCCAACAAAGAATTGTTTTACGTAATTTGCACTTCCGACTTATCAAAAGCTCTCTTCCCTCGCGAGTTTGTCAAAGCAATATCCTTTTTGGATGAACAGGAGGAGTAATGGCTACAAAATTTGAAAATGCAACAACATGGTTACAAGGTGTTATTTCTGGATATCAAAAGCAGGTCAACGATTTCTCAGCTGTCCCTAATCCAGATGCAAATAAAATAAAGGCATGTAAAGAGCGCCAGGAGCTTTGTCAGTACATTCTGGACTTTATGGTTAAGGCTAAGCAGCAGAATGATGCAATGGCTGCTAAGGCAAGTTCTCAAAATACCGCTGTAAAGCCACAGAATGCCCCGCAATCAATTTCAGCTCATCCAATGGCAAATACTATAGGTAAAGAACAGTTAGAGCAATTAGAGCTTGTTTTGGGGCTTGATGCTACAATCAGCTTTTGCAGAGCTGCTTTAATCTTGGAGCTACCAGAACTCGGATCAAAAGAGGCACTTATTGGAACACTTAAAGATTTTGCCACAAAACGAAGTTAGGAGGATGCGTGGAATGATAAAAATTCTGAGAACTGGCACAAAAAAGGAAGCTGAATGTCCAAGTTGCGGTGCACTTTTGAGCTACGATGTTTCTGACATTCTTGAGAAAGCATCGCACTCAATTGCAGAAACATCATCTGCATCTTGGCTAAGCAGTAAAAGCACAACTTACATCGTCTGTCCACAGTGTAATAACAAGATTATTTTGTCGGCGACTCGATAAGAAAGGAGTATCTATGAGTGATATAGATAAATGCATTTCTGTGCTAATCAAGCTTAGCAAGTCTTTTGGAATTGATGCTAAAGCTTTGCCACCGTGTTTTAACCACATAACTGTTACTTTTAATAAAAAATTATATGATGGTACTCTGCACCGTTTTAACTATGCTTTTGAGCTTTATTTACTGGAAAACCTTGACGCTCGTCAACTTCTTGAATATTTCGAATATGTATTTTTTGATAAAATTTTGGAATATTTTATCGAATGCGAAAAAGAAGCATTCAATGCAGAGGAGTTTTTATGATTAAATTAGAACATGCTGTATTACCAAGCCCAGAACAAATAGAATTTGCTATTGAAGGTCTTCGAAATTCCTTCAATTCATGGTTTAAAAGTGATAGTCATTGGGGCTGTCTTCACCTCGGTGAAGAACGTGATTGTGATACCTGCGATAGTATCCAACCAGATAAATGTACATGGTCTCCACAATTTATAGTTGGCAAAGAAGATATGGCACTTATGCGACGTTTATCTTCATATGGTCCCGATCATCGTAAATTTATGCGTATGCTTCCGGTATGCATCAGAATTACAGCACCACTTTATTGGTGGAAAGAAGCAGACACATATTCCGTAGGCACTTCAAAGAATAGTTGTAGCACCATGCATCGAATTGATGCCAAAGAATTTACATTAGATGATTTTTCAGCAGAGCATCTTATTGGCTTTGAAAGTGCTGAATCTGATTTCCCAATATTTCACGGGGCAGAGCATTCGCCAATCGGCCTGTTGAATCAGACAATCCGTATGCTTAATTTTTACAGGCAAAAATATCTTGTTACCAAGGAAAAGAAGTATTGGTGGCAACTAATTCAACTGCTGCCTGATTCTTATAACCAGATCAGGAATGTAACGCTTAACTATGAGGTCCTTGCAAACATCTATAAAGCACGCCGTAACCACAAACTGGACGAATGGCGAGATTTTTGCGACTGGATTGAAACATTGCCGTATAGTGATCTTATCACTGGAAAGGAAACGAAATGACATTTAACGAGTATCAGCGCGGTGTAATGAGAACCGCATCAGACGTAACAAAAGCAACAAAGGAAAACATGCTTATGAATGGTATCCTCGGTACTGCAGGTGAAGCAGGTGAGCTTGTTGATCTTCTCAAAAAGCAGATTTTTCAGGGGCATCCGTTCGATAGAGAACATCTTATCAAGGAATGTGGTGATGTGCTGTATTATCTGGCGCTTACTGCTGAGGCGCTTGATACCTCTCTTGAGGATATTGCAATCAAAAACAACAAGAAGCTTTGGGAGCGCTATCCTAACGGCTTCAAGGCTGAAAATTCACTCCATAGAAAGGAAGGGGATATTTAATGTTTGTTCTTATTCTCCGTGTTCTGGCATCTCTTTTCAACATCTTTATGCTGACTAGCATTATAGGATGGCTGAATGAGAAAAGATCCAGAGAACGACTTGCCAGTGCTGTAGTACTTTCTACGTTCTTTATCATGAATCTTGTCTTGACAGCCAGTGGTTTGTGAGGATAAGATCACGCTGGGGTTATCGCCAAATGGTAAGGCACAGGATTTTGATTCCTGCACTGTTGGTTCGATTCCAACTAGCCCTGTTGTGCCATTAGCTCAGCTGGAAGAGCACTTGACTTTTAATCAAGGCGTCGTGGGTTCGAGTCCCATATGGCACATACGGACCTTTAGCTCAATAGGTTAGACCCGGCTGCCTCATAAGCAGCCGGGTCTGGGTTCAAGTCCCAGAGGGTCCATATGCAGTTTGTAAACAATGTGGTTTTTTCTTTCTCTTGTGAAATCCCTTTCTCTTTTCCCACAAAGTAGCAACTGCAACTCCCCGTGAGAATCAACCTGCGGACAAGTCAGCCGCAACCGTATAGGCGGTTTTTGGGTAGATGTGCAGAATTGGTATTGCAGCAGATTGTAAATCTGTCATCTTCGGATATGTAGGTTCAAGTCCTACTCTACCCACTTTTGCCGCGATGCCACAATGGTACTGGGCCGATCTTGAAAATCGGTGATCTGTAACAGGACTGAGGGTTCGAATCCTTCTCGCGGTGCTTATCAGCAAACTAGGGTAGCTCCCGAAAAGCACATCCGCAGTGCCTGTTTGCTGGTTTAATTATGCGGAAAGCACATCACAGGTGTGCGTCAATATCAAGCGGAGGTATTAGAATGAATTTTAAAGAGTTATTTGTAGACAAAAGTAACCTACTTATCGTAAATACAAAATTGGCTGTTATTTTAGGTGATTTAAACCAAGCAATTGTGCTCAATCAGCTTAATTACTGGCTTGAGATCAATAAAGCCGCGAATAAACATTTTATTGAGGGGAAATATTGGGTTTATAATTCTTATAACGAGTGGAAAAACAATAATTTCCCATACTGGAGTGAAAAAACAATTCAGCGAGTCTTTTTGAAATTAGAAAGTCGTGGAATTGTTTTGTCAGCCAACTTTAATAATAAGTCTTTTGATAAAACAAAATGGTACACTATTGATTTTGAAGTGTTAAACAAAATTATAAGTGAATATTCTGAGCCTATGTCAAGACAAAATGTCTCTGCGATGAGGACAGAATGTCCTGACGATAAGGACGAAGAGTCCAAACCAATACCAGAGAATACTACCAGAGAATACAATACAGAAAATACTGTTAAAGAACATGCTCTATTATCAACTAAAGTTGACAATAGAGATAAATACATGGTTTCGCGCACTAAAAGTGCTCAAAACTCAGGTGGCAAGCCCCAAAAGAAAGAACCTACTGTTGATCCAGATGATTTTATCAAATCTAAGGAGTCAGTTCTTAAAGATGAGCTTCACAGACTGTATTCAAACAATCCTAGAAACATCTTTACTACAGAGCAACAGGAAAATGACTGGGTTGACAAGGAATATAACAGCCTGACTGCTATTATTTTTGAGTTTAACCACCAATACAAAGCATCTACGGGCTTTGACGCTAAGAATCTATCAGATGAGAGCCTTAAACGAGTTACACGAAGCTACATCAAGTCTCCAGAATCCTTGAAGGATGACTATGATGACCTTGAAAGTAACAAGGTTCTGATTGAAGAATATCTAAAAACTGATTACGGCAGCAAACATGGAGTGATTGTAAAAAGTTTATCGCACTACATGTCTGGCAGCATTCGAGAAATGCTGTTCTATAAACACTTGTTCTAACTTGTCAATGCACATTTGCTAGCTATATACACGTACATTATGCTAGCTATATATGTACGTTGATACAAGTATACACGTACACTGGAGGTGCAAATGCAGAATATAGAAATCAACTTTGGGGTTCGTCCATGTATTGTAACTCAAAATGGCGAAGAAAAGAAAGCGTTATTCCATATGTGGGAAAATTTTGCAAAGCCTGTTGCAGCGGATTTGTATATTGGCGGTTGTCCAGAGGGACAAATGAGCATGATATTTGGACTTGTAGAGTATGATGATGGCACAATGGGCGAGGTAAATCCGAGCCAGATTCGATTCGTTGACAATAAGATCAAAGGCTATGCTTTTGAGGAGGGCTGATTCATGGTGAAATATAGACCACACAGAGGAGCATTATGCGACGCAATGGCAGAAATGAGAATCTTTGATTCTGTCGAAGATATGTTCCACTACATTGTCGAAGACTGGAAAGCCTACGGAAATCCATTCAATGTCGGAGATTTAACCATAACCTGCAATGAAGGAAAAGATGAGCGCATTAACTGGAGGGAAAGCAGATGTGTCTGCACCAGGCGAATGCGCGAAAAGATTTTTGACACACCGCAGTGTATTGGAATGTGTTCGATTGAATCGTAGAACGGAGATACTAACATGATGATTGCAAATAAAGTAAATGTAATGGGACAGGAATACCAAATCATTAAGGTAAACCGCGACCAATATAAGACATGTGAGGGTACTGATGGATGGTGTGATATCTTTGGAAAGAAAATCTACTATGTAGACCCTGAGACAGACCCCGACAGTGATCCGATTGCAGCATCACCAGAGGAACTAGTAAAGCAGGTATTAAGGCACGAGATTGTACACGCTTTCTTTGCAGAGTCGGGACTTGCTTTTAATTCACACAGCGTTATCGGTGCATGGGCGATGAATGAGGAAATGATTGACTGGATCGCATGGAACGGAGAAAAACTGCATAAAGCATGGAAGGAGGCAGGACTAGTTGATTAAAGATGATTTGCAAACAAAAGTTGTGGAGCAAGCCGCCCTTATAGCGGCGGCACTCAAAAAAGGTAAAGACGTTGAGGTACGGCGAACTGCAGCTGGAATCAGTGTTGCCGAAGTTAGCAAAAAGGTTGTGTACCGATGATTGTTGACTACATGAAAAATATCGACTGCCTCATTGGTATGAAAGATATTCCAGATAAATCTATTGATATGGTCTGCGCAGATTTGCCATATGGGATTACAAGGAATAAATGGGATGCTCCAATTCCGTTTGATGACTTATGGGGGGGGCGTTAACCGCATAATCAAAGACAATGGCGCAATTATTCTCTTTGCATCTGGCATGTTCACAGCAGACTTGATGAAAAGTAATTACAAAATGTGGCGCTATAATTTGATTTATGAGAAGGCAAATGCATCTGGATTTCTCAACGCGAGCCGTATGCCACTTAGAGCACATGAAGATATTTGCGTGTTCTATAAGCGTTTGCCAACATACAATCCACAAATGAAAAACGGTATGCCTGTTAAACGGGTTCGAAAAACTCAGAAAGCAACATCAAAATGCTACGGAAACTATACGCCGACTGACTATGAAAGTACACAAAGATATCCAAGATCTGTGTGGAGGTTTTCGAATGAAAACGGATATCATCAGACACAAAAGCCAGTTAAACTAATTGAAGAATTGATTAAGACGTATAGCAACCCAAACGACACAGTACTTGATATGTGTGCTGGAAGTATGACAACTGCTATCGCAGCTGTAAATACTGGTCGCCATTACATCTGTTTCGAAAAAGACCCCGATATTTTTTCAAATGGTGTAAAAAGATTTACTGAATCAACCGATGGAGGATATGGACAATGAAATTAAAAAGACTAATTGTAACCCTTGCAACTGCAGCAATGTTTTCTAGTGTAGCCATTGGCTGCGGCACTGAAGCCAATAAGGTAAGCGCTAATATTTCGCTACAGGCTGACAACTTCAACATAACCAGAAAGCTTACTGTTCTGAACGCAAGAACCGATACAGTCCTCTTGGAGCTGACTGGAACATTTGCATTAAAGAACAATACATCAAACGAACTTGAAGTCATTATCGAGACTGCCGAAGGCAAATACCAGAAAGATTATGTGTACTTAAATGAATACACCATGTACGTGGTCGAAGATATCTCCGGTTCAGAAGTAGATAAGTACCATTACGAGATCAATTTCTTACCTGAATGGGGACTCAAGGCAACTCATCATGAGTAAACTTTACGTTTACATAGTAAACACATGTAATACATTCGGTTTTAAAGGACCATAGCAAGAGCTTGAAAATGAATTTTGCTACGCTAAAGCTTAAAAAACCTAGAAATCTGTCGTCAAACACTTAGGAAAGGAAAAAACCTCTATGACATACAAAGATGCCTTAAAAGCCTCAGAAAATGGTCTAAATGTAATGATATGGACAGGAGAGGAGTATCTGCGCCTAGAAGAAGCAAAAGAATTTCTGAATTGTTCTTCTCATGTAATTCGAAGTAGTGAAGAATACAAAGGATACAAAAAGTTTTGCGAAGCCATTCAAAGCGATAAATGGAGTACTTATACAGAAATAGATCTTAGATGGGAGCTTAGACGTTATCGAAAGCGTTTTGAACGCCTGAGTCGCATACAAGATGAGTTTTTAAAAGAACTACTTGGCAGCAATTATACAGCCCGGTATTCCAGTGAGGGAATGATCGTTGCCGATGCATTCAACACTCTTTATAGCCTAAAACGCAATCAAAAAATACTTTTGTTTACAACTATTGTATTTTTAGTGACAACAATTATAGCCTTAATGGTTTGAAGGAGGATTCTATGGAAATTTTAACACCTGCTTACACACATGAAGAACTTACAGGTGCTACACGCTTGCTAGAAAATATGCGTGATAATTGCATTAAAAAGGACACTGATGCTTACGATGATCCAGACAGAGACAAAAAACATGAAGCGCTGAACATTGCAATTGGTGCTATAAAAAAACTGCCAGTAAAAAAGAAGGCTATGCTTTCACAGCCAATGGCAGGAAAAACAGATGAAGAAATTAAGACGACAAGAGAAAAGGCAATCGCTGTCTTGAAAGAAAAAGGCTATGAGATTGTAAATACACTTTTTACGGATGAATGGTACAGCAGTGAGAAAATGAAAGAAAGAGGTGTTGTACAAATTCCGCTTTGTTTCTTAGCTAAGTCTCTGGAGAATATGAGTTTGTGCCATGCAGCATACTTTTGCAAGGGTTGGGAAAATGCTCGTGGATGCCGTATTGAACACGATGCAGCAGTAACTTACGGATTAACAATCATCTACGAGGAGGACTAGTAAATGGTACGTATAGGTAGTGCAAGAATTGATGAAAACGGAAAATTGATGGGTGGACAGCCCGGCGACCAGACAGGACTTGAGGTGGCGATTGAACCATGGTATCTGCACAATAAGGGTTGGGTTATAATCCGCGCGAAGGATGCAAATATCCGTGAGCGTATCGCAATCTGCATGGAAGCAGCGTGTGCCAACGATCTGATTGGTTACAACCAGAAAGGATCATGGGAACTCTATGATAAATCAAAGCAGTATGGATGGGATTGCTCAAAGATAAATGTTACTGCAAATACAGACTGTAGCAGCCTTGTTCGTACATGTGTTGCGTTTGCGGCACAAAGAGAGATTGAGTGGTTCTCAACTCTAATTGAAGTTAAAATTTTGGACAAAACAAAACTGTTTGATATCTTGACAGATGCAAAGCATACCAAGTCCTCAGATTACCTGTTAAGAGGAGATATTCTCTGTACCTGCACACAAGGTCACACAGTAGTTGTTCTTGACAATGGTGCAATGGTTGGGCAATCTGGTAGCCAACCGCCTCAGAACAGCACAGAAGGCAATACAAGCCTTTGTGGCAAGGGTATTGGAACAGCAGTTGCGCTCACACCTATGAATATCCGCACAGGAGCAGATACATCTGCAAAGAAGCTTGATACAATCAAGGCTTCTGTAGCTGTAGAAGTCCTTGAAATCACTGCTTCTGGTTGGTACAAGATTGTATGGCCAGGTGAGGCTTGCGGATATGCCTTTACAAAGGCAGGAAGCGGCTATTACAGCTATTCTCCAAATGCTAACGCACAAGTTATAAACTTAGGCGATAAAGTCCAATTTACAGGCAATAAGCAGTATATGTCAGCATGGGCTGACAAGCCAATCACTGCAGTTCCAGAAGCTGCAACTGTAACAAGTATTTGTGAGAGTGGCAAGCATCAGTATCACATCATAGGCGATAACGTCTATGGCTGGGTAAACCGAGAGGATATAACAAGAAAATAATTAAAATGGCATAGTCAAAATGGTGATTATGTAACAGCCAAAATGGAGGCTCTTCTTTAAGTGTTAGGAAAGGAGGAGCCTCTTTTTTGTTAGAGTTAAGACAGCATAAAGAACGTGTGGAAAATATACAGCGTCAGATCATCATGCAACCTACATACAGCCAGCTCAGCACCTTGTGTGGCGGAGCAAGACTGATTCTTCTTGATGCTAATGAGTTTATACCAAATCGTGATTTTAAGAACCTTGACGCGTATAGAGGGTATGGCGACCATGTGAATAGCTATGTCCGGTGGTACTGCAACCGCAACAGAAAAGTAGAAGGTGATGAATGGGACAAACTGTATTGGCAGACTTATCTGAATGGTGCGAGAGCAAGAATATTTAATGACTATTTACTGTTTTTGGAGCACAAGCGCGAACCTCGAAAGATGTTCTACAAGCCAAAGATTAAGCAGTTCGAAAAGTTCCAGCTTATAGAATCTTATCAAGGTATGCTTGATGATAAGTACGACATTCTGTGTATATCCATGCCGCCTGGTACGGGCAAGACGACCCTACTCAAGTTCTTCCATTCAGCTGTAATTGGTTGGTTCCCAGACGATTACAGCCTGTTCTATTCGCATTCAGGCGATATCACAAGAATGTATTACGATGGTGTATATCAAATGGTTGATGATTCACTTGAGTATGCTTGGCACGATATCTTTCCAGACTTAAAAATCACATCTACAAATGCATTGATGCAACAGTTCAATGTCGGAAAATATAAGCCATTTCCATCTTTACAAACAACATCTGTAGGCGCGAAGAGTGCCGGAAAAGTTCGTGCAAGCAAATTTTTACTTACCGATGATATGATAGGTAGCCTAGAAGAAGCCTTGAACAAGAACTACCTCGACAAGATGTGGGGAGCTTACACTGTAGATGCATTGCAGCGAAAAACAGTTGATAGCAATAATAATCCTTGCAAAGAGATCATGCAAGCAACACGTTGGTCAACTCAAGATGTTATTGGAAGGTTGATAGATATATACGATGGAAACAACCGCGTAAGAGTCATTTCTATTCCTGCCACAGACCCAGAGACAGGTGACAGCAACTTTGACTATGCAATAGGTGGTTTTACAAAGGAGTTCTTTGCAAAGCAAGCACTGTTGATGGATGATGTATCATACAACTGCCTTTACATGCAACAACCAGTCGAAAGAGAAGGATTGCTGTTTCCAGAAGAAAAAATCATGCGATACAAGGAACTTCCAACCTCTAAAATTGAACGTATCACTGCTCAAGCCGATACAAAATCAACAGGCACTGATTTCTTCGTTCTTCCAGTACTTATAAAGTACGAAGGAAAAGATTTGTATTACTGCGTAGACTGCGTGTGCAGCAGTTCTCCCGATTATGAAGCCCAGTACGAAAATTCAGCAAATCTCCTTGTTGACAACAAGGTTGAAGATTGCGAGTTTGAAAGCAATAATGGCGGAGACCGTGTTTCTCTGGAAGTTAATAAACGTGTTCTTAAAAAAGGCTGGATTTGCAACATATCCTTTCGAGCGACTGAAACAAACAAGGAAGCAAGAATATATCAGTGCTCAAACTGGATACTGCAGCACGTTGTCTTTAAAGACAAAAAGCTTTATACACCAAAAGAGCCATATGGTGTAATGATGTCTCTTCTGGCCCAGTACTCCACCAGTGGAAAAAAGCAGCTTGACGATGTACCGGATACATTTGCAAACTTTGCGCTGCGCATACAGCGCAGAAAACCAAGACCAACAAGAATCATTAACAGCATCTATTAAGATTGGAGACATGTATGGATACAAAACACTATCTATCACAAATTAGCGTACTTGATCTTAAAATATCAAACAAGATCTATGAAAAAACACAGTTAAAGAATATGCTTTGTTCAGTTCCGAGTTGTGTAAAAGATGTCAATGTGCAAACTGGACATGCCACAGACAAGACTGCATCTACGATTTGTAAGTTGGTAGATATGGAACGCGAAATTGATTCAATGATTGATTCTTTTGTGGACTTAAAATCTAAAATCATTGTTCAAATGGAGCAGCTTGAGTTCAAGTATTATAATATACTGTTCAAACGTTACGTTGCACAGCAACAATGGTGCGAAATAGTAGATGAGTTACATTTTACGCAGCGGCATGTTTTTAAACTCCACAAAGAAGCATTAAACGAATTTGAGAAAAAGTTCGGGAGTGAATATCTGAACCAATAAAAAATAGCAGGAGAAGCAAAATTCTCCTACTATTGATGTTTCAGCAACTTTGATTTTCCTGAAATTCCTTTAAATCACTTTTCAACTTGTCCATAATCTTGCCTGTATAATTGTTATTCTTACGCTCTGCAAAGTTTTGGAATGCCTGTGTCCCCCTTGCAACCGCCTGTGATTTCTGATTTCCTTCCTGCGGTGGCTTTGATGCTATATCTTCCTGCATGAGCTTTCGCAAGTATAAAAATCGACTACGAATCGGCTTCTGCTCGTTTCTTCGCTTAATTTCAGCGGCTTTCTGTGCCACATACTGGTAGTAAGCCTTTTCAAGATCTTCCTTCTGGCAATCTGGTAGCTTATGAACTGGTATTGTTACGAGTAGCGTCTGTATCTCTTCTAGCTGTGCCTGTGATAGTTTCCACTCATCCAATGCACTTTCCCAGAGCGGACGATCTAATGTATCTTCCTTCGGCACTGGCGCTTCTGGAACTTGCACTTCCAATATAGGTAATGTTTCGACTTCAAATCTTATACCAACTACCGTTCGCCCTTTCTTAATGGGTTCATATGTATACCGACATTCAGTTTTTTCATCCATTTCTTTCTGAACACGTTTCAATATCTTTTGATTGAAAAACTTGTATTCTTTATACAGTTCCTCTTTATCACAATCAAGTATTTGCCTTAATTCATCAAGCTGCACTTCCCAACTTTTTCGAAAACGGTTTTGCTCAAGATACGTAAACATGATATAAGTGTAACGGCTTGTGAGTAATGTTATGCAGCGCAGCTTATACCGAAGATATCCGAGGTTTTCAATATTAAAAAAATACTTCATTGCTTTTTGAGAACACTCTAGCTTTACTTGCCACAGACCGTAATCATCTTGCTCTGCCGTTGCTTCTTCAAATAACGTCACCAATCTAAAACCTTGTTTTTCACTATCATCTTGCACTTCTATTACATTTCCCATAAGATGCTTTAATCTTGCCTTGAGGTCTTGATTGTTGATTTTTTTTACTCCTAAAATTTTTTCAAGTTCGCCTTTCTCGAAAACAACTGTTCTCCTGTCTGGCT
>OJMI01000266.1_pt1 | contig 74378 bp, 70 predicted proteins | sample 1597131 | NCBI WGS metagenome assembly OJMI01 (sample SAMEA2452116, study PRJEB22498) | human gut metagenome | reverse complement strand
ATTGTTGAAAATGGTAAAGTGGTTAAAGCAGCAAGCAAAGACAGAGCCGGCAAATGGGTTGATGTTGCAGAAAACCAGTTTGAAGGATTTATCAAAAACCATGCAAAACAGGTTAAGGAAGTTGAAACATTACAGAAAACTCTGCACGGAAAAAAAGTTAAAATGCTTAACAGCAAAGGCAAACTTGTTGAACAGACAGGAAACATTCAGCTTAATGTAAGAAACGGCGAAGTTATTTCCGCTAAATTTAACGGCAGAGATTTAAAACCGGAAGAATTAAAGGCTCTTGGCAAAGACTTCAAGACTGAAATCGGACAATTCGGACACGAAGCAGGCTCAAGATACGGACTTTCAAATTACGAATATGTTTACAGACAAAAAGGCGGTCAGACAATAAGGTTTGACAACTCAAGAAGAATAACTAATGTCACTGCTGTGACTCAAAAAGACATTACCAAGAGCGATGCAATCAAGAATTTCTTAGAAAAGAATGAAGGTATTAAATCAGAACTTGAAAGCATAGCTTCAACAGGTTCAATATCAAATGGTTACAGACTCGGCAACATGGTTTACAGAGATGATGCAGGGCGCACGTTCGAAATAGTCGGTGACAAGATTAAAGGGCTTAAACTTAATAAAAAGATTACGCTTTGCGGAAAAACATTCAAAGCCGGAGATCTGATAGACGGCAAGTACCTCGGCGAATGGCGGAAAACCGCAGAAAACGGAAATGCATACGACGCAGTTGCAGCAATGTTATAAACAGAAAAAGGCCTCCCCAAAAGGCGTGGTTCCGTAAGAAAACATTTATGTGAGAGAATCGGCGTAGTTTAGGCTACGCCGGTTTTCTTTTCTTTTTGGGCTGCTTGGGATTGATCCCTTGCTTCCTCAAAATCAAATGCACCAATGAAGTTGTAGACGATCTCAATTTCTCTGACCTTAATGCGTGGCTCGTTCTCGTCCGGCGTGTAAACCTCGGAGACATAAATTTTATCCACAAACTCCCGGAGAATGGAAGCGTCAAGCTGCTGCATATCGGTGTACTTTCTGACCGCTGCAATGAACTGTCTGACGTTGACTTTCTGCTTCTCCTGCTCCTTGACTTCCTGCCGCAGATGTTCGACAAGATTTGTAAGGTTGGTCTGTTCCAGCTCATAGTCACGGGACAGTTTGATGAAACGCTCGTCGGAGAGCTTGCCGGAAATGTTATCCTCATACAGTCGCTTGATGATAACATCCAGCTCGGCAATCCGCTTTTGCGATTGCGCCAGAGAGTCTTTCTTTTGTGCCAGCTCCTTATCCCGTTCCCGCAGGCTTTGATCTGCGGCCCGCTGCACGAAGTCGTCCTCATACTGCGTCACATACTGAATGGCTTCTCGCAGGTTTCGCAGCACGATTTCTTCAAGGACAACGCGCCGGATAGAATGGGTCGAACATAAAGTGCGGTCTTTACGGTAAGTTGAGCAAAGGTAATATTCCTGTTCAGGTTTGAAGTGATTGGCTCTGCACAAGTACATCTTTCCGCCGCAATCCGCACAGAACAGCAGGCCGGAGAACATACCCATGTCGCCCATCTTAGTGGGACGGCGGCGGCCTTGTCGGATTTTCTGGACGATCAGAAACACGCTTTCCTCAATAATAGGTTCCTGTGTGTTCTCAAAGATCACCCAATCCGCCGGATCATTCCACAATACTTTCTTGCTCTTGAACGATTGCTTAGAAGTTTTGAAGTTGACCGTATGGCCCAAATAGTCAAGGCGTTCCAAAATATGCACTACCGTCTTTGTTGCCCATTTATAAGGGTCAGTTGGCCGTTTAGATGTTGTCGGCAAGTCGTTTTCGTAGCAGTAAGCAACAGGCGAAAGAACTTTATTTTCTTGGAGCCATTTTGCAATTTGCGTCGGCCCCATGCCGTCCATGCACAGTGCAAAAATCTTCTGGACAACGGCGGCAGCTTCTTCATCCACGATCCACCGCTTCTTGTTCTCCGGGTCTTTCTTGTACCCATAAGGCGGGATAGTGGTGAGGTGTTCGCCGGAGCGTCCTTTGGATTGCCACGTTGCCCGGATTTTCTTGCTGGTGTCCTTGGCGTACATTTCATTGAATACGTTGCGGATGGCGGTAAACTCGCTGTCCCCGCGCACACTGTCCACACCGTCATTGACGGCAATAAAGTGGACGCCGTACTCTGGAAACAGCATTTCCGTATACATTCCGACTTGCAGATAGTTACGCCCGAACCGGCTCATATCTTCTTGTGTCAAGTAGGAACTAAAAAATTTTGGAGATTTTACAAGCCGTTCACAGGTGGACAACCGCCCATGAACGGCTTGTAGCCGTCTATCATACCTCCTGTTCCATCTCGTCCATCAGGAAGTCCAGCACAGCCTTATACTCGGGGGTCAGGCCCATGCTGATGTCAAACAGCGGGAGATATTCCAACTCAATGCCGGACTTGCGGAACATCTCGTCGATGACCATGAAGAGGAACGGGTCCCTGCTGATCCGCGACGGATTACAAGCGAGAAGTTTTCTGATGTCCTGCTCAATCATTGTCTGTTTCAGTTCTTCGATATAGGGCATCGTCTCGGCCCCCGTAACCCCAACAAGCGGGAATACAACAGCAACATCATAGCCTTTCTCCTTGGCATACCGCTTCATCTCTTCCTGCTGGAAGTCATTGCTCAACTGGTCTGCGGTGGCTATCCGAATGTAAATTGCTGCTTTCATTGTACTCAAATTCTCCCTTCCGTTGCGTTGAGGAAGTCGTTAAACTTCCAGACGATCTCGATATTCTCATGTCCGTGAATATAAATTGCCGAGATAAATGCGTGGGCAAGCTCGTAGGTCAGAGCTTGAGTGCTTCTGAACTCATCACATAAATCATGAAGACGGTCATCTGAACAGGTCTCTTCGGCTTCCAGTTCGTTTATACGGATGCTGCCTCGCTGAATGACCGATTCAAGTTCAGAGATGCGTTTGTCAGCGATGCCTTTTTGCCGGAGGTATTCTTCCTTTGTGAGCGAACCCGCCGTGTACTTCTCATATAGGCGCAGTTTGTTACTTTTTGCCTGAGCTATCTGCGTTTGTGCCTCCTTGAGAGAGACTGCGCAGTCCTTGATAGCAGCCTTTCGCATGGTGCCGACTTCCCGCTGCTGAACGGCTTTCTTTTCTGCCAGAGTAAGATACTGATCAATGGCATTGTAGGCAACCCGTTCAATCTCGCACTCACTATACTTCTCACCAACTGGGCAGTCTGTGTTACGGTCGTTTGTAGAGTGAGTGCATTGAAAGAAGACACTCCCATTTTTTTGCTTACGCCGGGTCATTGCTCTTTTGCAATTCCCACAGCAGACAAGACCTTTGAGCGGATAGAACTTCTGCTTTCTCTGAGGATTTTTCTCCCCGCCGCGAATAACAGTCTGAGCCTGTTCAAATTCCGCTTTAGAGACAATGGCCTCGTGCATTCCATCAACCACGATCCAGTCTTCCCGGGACTGAGCAATCGACTTGCGGGAACCGACCCCACCGGACTTCCGCTTGTGGCCCACCGTCGCTCCGGTGTAGACGTAGTTGGTGATGATCTTATAGGCCATCATAGATGTCCAGCTAATCTTTTCGCTCATCCGGCTGAACTTTTTCTTGTCCGGGTGATTCCTGCGGAAATATTGTCCCGGTGTAGGAACGCCGTCATCGTTAAGCGCGAGGGCGATTTCAGATGTGTTGAGACCATTTAGGGCATCGTCAAAGATCCGCCGAACGACCTGAGCAGCTTCCGGGTCCAGCTTGAGTTTATTGCGGATTTCGGGATGCAGGGTGTAACCGTAGGGCGCATAACCACCAACATATTTGCCCTGCTTCATCATGTGGAGCTTGGCCGTGGTGGTCTTTATTGAGAGGTCTTTGCTGTATGCCGCATAGATGATACTGCGCATCACAACATCCAAGCCTCCCGTTGTACCCTTATAGTCATCGCTGTCATAGCCGTCGTTAATGCTGATAAACCGCACTCCCATAAACGGGAATGTGCATTCCAGATAATTTCCGGTTTCGATGTAATCACGAGAGAAGCGGGAAAAATCCTTAACACAGATCAGGTTGATCTCGCCCGTTCGGACTTTTTCCATCATGGCTGTAAAGTGAGGCCGGTGAAAGTTTGTTCCCGTGTATCCATCGTCTGCAAATTCAAGCCTCGGATACTTGGACAGCTCAGGATGTTGATCCAGATAACGGTTAATGAGAAGCCGCTGATTGACCACGCTGTCGCTCTCAGCCTTGTTCCCGTATCCGGTGTCTTCATCGGCCATGGAGAGGCGGATGTAGATGCCAATGGTGTAGTCTTTGCTCATTATGCCGCCTCCTGCACTTTTTTGATACATTCTAAGGTCAACGCATAGATGTCGCCATATTTCATGACCAGTTCCACAGAGCCGTCATCATGTACTTTCACAAGTTCAATCGCCTCATCGACCAAAGCCTGAGACAGTTCGGTTGCGGTGCTGACGGACTTCATCAGCGTGATCCATTTGTTGTCCGCTGACATAGCCTCCACAAACTTTTCCTTTCGCTGTATCGCTTCATCCAGACGGCGGGAGAGGTCGGCGTATTGCTCATCATAGCTCTTCTTTGCGAAAGAGTATTCCTCTTCGTCCAGAATCCCCTCCGCATAGTCCTCATAGAGCCGGGTCCGTTTCTTCGATACCCCCGTAAGTTTAAGGTTGAGGCTGGTGATTTTTGCATTCATGCCGTCGCGGATGCTTTTCTCGCCGTCGCTCCCACGGAGCCGGTCAAGCAGCCGGTCATAGTCGAGCGCAGCTTTCACCTGAAGCTGAATGGCTGAAAGCACATCCGCTTCGAGCTTGTCCTGCCGCGTGTAATGGCTTGAACAATGCTCATATCGTTTGCTGACCGATGTGCTGCACTCATAAAAGGCATACCAGCGTCCACGCTTGTCCTTGTCGATTTTCTTTTTATGGAAGTACATCTTCCCGCCGCAGTCAGCACAGATGATTTTTCCATCAAAGAGGTTGACAAACTCTGAACGGATGGCCTCGGTTTTCCGCATACTGGACTGACGCTTTTCCGAAGCTGCCGTCATAATATCCTGAACTTTCTGAAAGTCATCACGGCTGATGATGGCCTCGTGCGTGTTCGGGAAGACAATCCACTCGTCCTTGTCCTTGACGTTGTGAGAGGGAATCCCCATGTAAATTGCCTTCATTGACCGGCCAAGCACCGTATCTCCGACATAATGGGGATTTGTCAGGATACCGTACAACGTGGACTTGTGCCAGCCCTTGCATGAACATCCGTCTCCTTTGCGCGTGCCATTCTGACGCTTACGCAGTTCTGTGTTTGGCGCACCCATGCGATCCAGCGCGTCCAGAATAGAAGGAAGAGACCAGCCCTCAATTTTCCATTGGAACATCATGCGGACATACTTGGCGGTTTCCTCGTCAATGACCATATTGGAGTGTTCATCATTCCACCGATAACCGTAGGGCAAATTCCGCTTGCGGAAGGTGCCCTGCTCCATCTGCACCTTTAATGCTGCGGAGACCTTGCGGGATATATCCTTGGAGTAGAGGGAGTTGATCATGTTTTGCAGAGGGATGACCAGACTTTCATTTGAGCCGTCCGTGTCAAAACTGTCAAACCGCTCTTTTACGGAGATAAAACGAAGTCCAATTTGCGGAAAGATGCGCTCAAGGTATGTGCCGGTTTCGATGTAATCACGGCCAAAACGACTGAGATCACGGACAACCAGACATTTGATACGTCCGCTTTTGATGTCCGTCATCAACCGGTTGAACTCTGGCCGGTTAAAAACCGTACCTGTTCGGCCATTGTCGATGTAAGTATCGACGAGATCCAGATAGGGGCAATCTGCAATATACGACTTGCATATCTCAACCTGATTTGCAATGACATCCACGGCCTCGCTCTTTCCGCTGTTCTCAACAGAGAGACGTGCATAGATAGCGGTTGGGAACATTTGCGCCGTGGTAACAGGCTCGCTGAACTGAGCCTCTTCCGCAACGAGTTTTCTGCTCTTTCGTGCCATTTGCTCATCCCTCCTATTACACGGCAATGGCGAGTTCGTCAGCGTATCCAAGAACGTATTCAAGGGTCTGCTGGTATTCGTCTCTATATTTGAAGATGATTTCAATGGCATGGTCTTCATAGACCAACACCCGGTCCACGAGAGCCATCAGGACGCGGCGGTTCAGCTCATCTATGTTTTCATACTGCTTGAAGAGCGTGACCCAGTTCCTTTCAGTGGTTCCGGTGGCAACGACCTGTTTCATCTCTTTTTTGACACGCAGGAGCGTTTCCTGTTTCTCTTCAATAATTTTGGTATAGCTGTTTCGGAAGTCAAAATACTCGGACTTGTCGATGATCCCATCTGAGAGGTCTTCATAGAGCCGGAGTTTGAGCTTCTGGTATCGCTCAATCTCTTCTTCAATTTTGGCAATCTGCGCTTCATAGTTGAATGCTTTCCGGCTCTTTGAGGGCAGACGATCAATCATCGCAAGGGCCTTTTCCAAGTTCACAACAAGCTCAACCTGATCGTGGATAGCTCGGAATACCTTTTCCTCAACTTCTTTTTCGCTGATGCTGTGTGGGCTGCAAGTATGGCTGTGCTTATTCGAGGAACAGACAAAGTACACATACTTCTTGTTCTTGGAAGGGACTGTCTTGCGGATCATGGACTGGTGGCAGTCGGCGCAGAACAGAAAGCCTGAGAACAGATGGGCCTCATCCTTATCCGGGGAACAGCGCATATCGCGCTTCATCATCTCCTTGACGGCCATAAAGTCCTCATAGGAGACAAGCGGCTCGTGGGCATTTTCAACCTTTACCCAATCCTCTTCGTTCCTGAACTGTACGACACGCACTTTATAGTTCGGTGTACCCCGTTTGCCCTGCGCCAAAACACCGATATAGACTTCGTTCGTCAGAATGCGGTGGACGGCCTTGTACGTCCACTTGGCCGTCTCACTGGTTTTGAAGACTGTCTCGAATTTGACCCCGGCAGAATGCTTGTATTCCATAGGGGAAAGAACGCCCATCTGGTTGAGCCGGTCAGCAATCCGGCCAATAGAGAAGCCGTCCTTATACATAGAGAAGATCATCTGCACATACTCGCTGACATCCTCATCCACGATAAGCCGGTTTTTGTCCTCCGGGGACTTTCGGTATCCATAGGGCGCAAAGGCTCCAACAAACTCTCCGTTCTTCTGCTTGACCTCCAAGCTGGAACGGATTTTCATGGAAATATCCTTGCAGTAGGAGTCATTTATCAGGTTTTTGAACGGGATGATAAAAGAATCTGACTGCGGATCACCGGTAAGACTGTCGTATGCGTCATTGACGGCAATAAAGCGGATACCGAGTTGGGGGAAGATTTTCTCAAGGTATCGTCCGCCGTCGATGTAGTTTCTCGAAAAGCGGCTGAGGTCCTTGACCACAATGCAGTCAATCTTTCCCTTGCGAAGCGCATCTTCCAATTCCCTGAACTGTGGCCGGTTGAACGAGACCCCGCTGTAACCATCGTCGATGAACGGCTCGCAGACCAGCTCAAGGTCATCATGCTTGGCAATAAAGTCTTCGCAGATAGCTCTCTGACTTGCGATGGAATTACTCTCTACCTTGTCGCCATCCTCGCGGGACAACCGGCAGTAGATGGCCGTGCGATAAATCTTTTTTTGCATAAAAATAACCTCCGTCTTCTGTTTGGTGTGATACATCAAATCAGAAAGACGAAGGCTCTGCTTCGTATTATGGAAGGAAACAGAAATAAGCCCCCACATCTGGCGGCTCAGTCCATTTCTTCTTTTTTGACCTGATTAGATTATATCACCGGCTCATCCGCTTGTCCATAGTATCGTTTGAAAAGATTCAATTTGTTCACAATCAAAGCCCTCTCAGGTAGTTTTCCAAGCAGTCCTCCATCGTGGTGCCGGTCTTAGCGAAGGAGACCTTCACCACCGTTTTGCCATCGAGGTAGCAGTAAGGGTTTTTGATCTGCTCAAGAAAGCTGCGCATACGTTCTTCACGGGATGCCTTGGGGTCAATTTTCACACTGCTTCGCTGGACAAGGGTATTGCGGTCTACGGTCCTCGGATCAACACGTTTCATCGCCTCTATATTCATCATTTTGCCATACCTCCTGCTTTGTCGTGGGTTTCAGGACAAAAGGATGTGGCAGAACCTCTCAAAAGAAGCTCTGCCACATAGTTTTCATGCTGAAACTATATCTGAGTTTCTGATAGGTTTGTTTCAAAATCCGGCATATTTGCAGCACGCACCCCTGCCAGAAGAGCCTTTCGGCTCGGGAATGCTACGACCTACCAGTGGTTATTGGTATCATGGGACTCTCACCCCTCCGGGGAACGCCCGAAGCCGCCCCCGGCAACCCGGGGACAGAAGTATCATTGTACCCATCTTTTCCATTATGGCGAACAGCCGCACCACACGGCAGTTTAGTCTCTCTGTTGATCGCTCGCCCCGCAGGAGCGGGGGTCTTCGCGGCAGAAGACAAGTCGCTACGAGAAAAGAGGAAAGAGCCGTAGCACTGAGTATTCAATTTTCAAGGAGCCGGAAGAGGGGTTTGTCCCTCTTCACCCTACAACGGACATGAACTTGCAAAAACTTGGCACCCCTCAGAAAAAAATTTTTGCTTTTTTTCGGATGGCCCCCACGAGCTTACAGACACGGGAAATGGAGAGGCCGGAAGCCACTGCGTATTCCTGCTGGCTTTTGCCGGATTTAATGCAGAACTGATAGACCGCCCTCTCCCGTTCGGTCAGGGTCTTGAGGAAGTCCGCCTCAGCCTGACTGACCAGCACATCCTTTGTAAAGTCGTGCGGGTCTTCCAACCACGCCGGGGCCATGTCCTCACCACCCTCATAACTCACATAGTCGAGGGACAGGATGGTTGTGGTGCTGTCCTCTGCGCCGGGGACGGGGATGCCCGTCATCGACCGGCGCACCCATTTTTCCTCTGCACGGAGAGCCTTCATGACCTCACGGTCAACCTCCGTCTCTTCACCGGTGCTTTTGATCCGCACCATGCACTTGCCGTCCTCCGTAGTCCAGAGATCGTAGTCAAATTCTTTCGGGGTCTTCGGGATATTCATAGCTCGTCCTTTCCGCTGGCGGAGAGCAGCGGAAGGACGAGACTAAAAAGGAGCCGCATGACGGTGAGCGTGTTTTCCCATACCGAAGGAACAGAGTTTCAATGAGAATACTCTGTTCTCATGCGGCATTAGGAAGACTCACCAATCAGCGGCTCCACAGCACAGCAATCAATATTTATTTGTTAATCCCTACCTTCGAGAAAGGCAGAGTCTTAACCGTCTCATGCTGAGGACATCAAAGACGGTTTCCCGGCCACAGAGCTTGCACTTGGCTTGCACATGGCCTCTGGTGTCCTCAAATACGGCGATGGCGTTGTGCCCACAGTATGGGCATTGCACCATTCTCTTTTTCTGACTTGAAATAGCGCGTCGCGCCCTTTGGATTTTCGTCTGCATTTCCGCAGACGGCTCGGAGATGCGGATGGTTCTTCTCATGCCCACACCTCCAACGGATCAACATACTCGCTGTATAGATGATCCTCGATATACCCAAGCTGCCTCAGTCTGATCAGGGCGGCAGTCTTGGAGACTTCAAGCGCATGGCAGAAGACAGTGATAATTGTACGGTCATGATACGAAAACCTCCCTTCATAGTTCTTTATGGGTTTGCTCTGGGTCAAATACCACATAGCGCGGTCAACCTCGCTTTGCGGCATGATCAGGGCGGCACCGACTACATTTGCTTGCCATTCATTCCAGTCTTCGCGGGTTTTCAGATCCCGCAGGGAATATGCTGGCCTGTCGCGATAGCGGCTTTTGCAGGACTGGCGCAGTTCGTCCGTCGCCAACTGGAATAAAATCTGATGAGCGCACTCATGGGCAAGGGTAAACCGCTTTTTGCCCAGAAGTTTTTGAGACTGATATGGCTCTATAAAGCTCGCATCCAGTAGGATTTGATTCTGCTTGAGAGGGATTGTACGAGTTATTCCCATTTCCTGAACCTGATACTCTGTATCTGTATAGGCGGTCAACCCGCAGATGCTTCCGTCACTGGACAGATGCGCATAGGATATGCTCAGGCCAAGATACGCCCTTGCAAGTTGCTCAATAGGAGTAGCCTGTGCAAACCGGAACTTTGCGACTGGCTTCCGATGCACTGTCTCGTAAAAATCCTTGAGTGTTGCCGCAGCTATTTCTTCAAGCTGCCCTTGCGACAAAACCATTGTCACTCCCCCTTTGCCTCAACGAACCACCTGTTTCCCTCGTGAAAGAGATATTTTTCCTCTCCACGGATCACGATGGTATATCTGATCCCACCGCCACCCACCTTGCAAGATGAAGCACGGCACTTATAGGTCATCCGGTCAATCTTGAAGGAACGTCCATTCCTCCAAAAAATCATTCTGGGATGGAACTCTCCTTCCTCATCCACATCCAGATTGACTGCGACATACTGTTTTCTGCATTGTGCTGCGGCCATTTTGCCCCTCCTTTCCGCCGCTCTACGGCAAGATACGAACAATATTTCATGCTTCGTATTGACATACGGATATTCGCGTGATAAGATGAAATGCGAACAGGATTTCATCTCTGTGATTGCCATTGTAGCACGAATGTATTTTCATGTCAATCAAGTTTACAGAAAAAGTGTTCGTGTCAATGTGAAAGATTAGAAAGAGGTGCCTTATGGTTTTCAAGGACAGGTTGCGGGAGAAGCGCATAGAAGCCAAACTGACACAGGTTGAACTTGCGAAGCTGGTCGGGGTGACACCAAGAACAATTCAGAATTATGAACTGGGCAATCGGAAACCCTCCAATATGATGGTTACTCAAAAACTCGCAGACGCTCTGGGCACAACGATGGAATATCTGCTTGGCAGCAGTGGAATCTGTGTGGTTGAGGCATACGAAAAGGGCGGGTCAAAGTCGGCCAAGGATGTTGATGAACTTGTAGAGGATGTGAGGGCCTGTTTTGCCGGTGGCGAGATGAGCGACGATGCTCTGGATGGAGCGATGAAGGCTCTCACGGAAGCCTACTGGCTTGCCAAGGAGAAAAACAAGAAATACACACCAAAGAAGTACAGAAAGTCACAGGGGAATTAGTCCTGTTAATTGTACTCCTTCTCTGCTATACTGTTCCTTCAATCGGAGGTGGGATGATGACCGCAGAACACCTTACTCTTGTGGGCAGCAAACTTGTCAAACGCTGTGGCACAAGAGATCCATTTGAAATAGCAAGCGATATTGGCGTGGAAGTCATGTTCCGAAAGGATTTTTGCTCTCTGAAAGGGATGTACCGCGTCATCAAGCGAAACCGCTTTATATTCATCAATGAAACTCTCCCTGAGTGGTTGCAGCGTATCGTCTGTGCCCATGAGCTGGGACATGATCAGCTTCACCGGCATCTTGCAACGGACAGTGCAATCCGGGAGTTTATGCTGTACGATATGAGGTCAAAGCCTGAGTATGAGGCTAATATTGTTGCGGCAGAAATCCTTCTGGATAACGATGAACTGATGGAATATATCTACCAGTACCGCTTTTCTGCGGAGCAGATTGCACGGGCGATGCACACAGACATCAATCTGGTAGCGTTGAAAATTGCTCACCTGAATCAACTCGGCTATGATCTCAGGCCGATTGACCACAAGAGCAACTTTTTGAAATAGACACGAGGATGGGCTTGGATTATGGATTATGATGCTTTTCTTGAAAAAGCCATGAAGATATTTAACGAGAAGATGGGCACGGATTATTCTGCGGACAATATCGTGCTGCGGTGCCTGACCACAGAAGATCAGATGGAGGTTTTTCAATCCTTTTGTACCGACTACTTTCCCGACCGGTTGAAGGACCGCTACGAAGACGAGGGGTACTTCGCATTTCGTGCTTCTTCCTTCATCGGCTGGGATGATGGGAGCAAGGATGGTATCCTTCTCAGAACCGACATTCCCTATAAACCGGCTGAACTAATCCATGTTTTTCTCCACGAACTTGCGCATATCTTCTGCTGTCACAACGAGTTGAATGGAAAGAGTTTCTACAACGAATACTGCGAGGGATATGCACCTACGACCGGTGAGGACGAAGCGATCAACGCCGGATATGCGGTTTGGCGGGAGTGTATCGCGGAGATCATCGCCATCGAATGCGATGATAACTGCGCTATCCTCTCCCTGAGACGGAAAAAGAAACTGTTTGCACAGTTGTCAGATGAAATTGAGCCGCTTGAGGGCAAGCTGGCCGTGAGCCAGATCCTTGTTGCGGTGATGACCAGCTTGGAAGTAGAGACAGCCGAAGGCTGGGCCTCCGCCAGCGAGTCTATCCGGCAGTTCATACCGCTTGATTTACCCGAATATATGGCCTTGTTCGAGGCGGTTTACCGTCAACTTCGCGGCAAGGTCATTCCGATAGATATTGACTTCATATCAGAAATTGGAGCATTATACATGAACATCCTCGCAGTGACAATGTTGAGGCGATTCCAGACGAATTTGCAATAAGCAGGATCGGAAGCGGGGTGATGATGATGAAACATGATGAGTTGGATACTCTCTTTGACAAGATGCAAACGCTCTCCCCGGAGGAAGACGCACTGCTGATGTTTATAAGGGGGACGCTTGACCAGATTGAAGAAGAGGCGCACATTGACCGCACGACAGCGTTTGCCGCTGCTCTCGAATATATGCGGCAGAACAGAGACCCGGACGGAAATGACGATATGAAGCGCGTTGCCGTTCTTCTACTCAATCTGTTATTTAAGCTGCGGGAAGAAGCAGCACGGCGACTTGACGATGTGAGAGACGATTGAAAGCCGAGAGAAAGCAAGGAGATGTAAAACAATGAAGTACCTTCTGTATCGCGCCCTTGGCGAGCATATTGAACGAGATGTAAAGAAGCATGAGTTGATCGCTGTTGAGTACGGTAAGGACATCTATGAGGTGGAAGATGCCCTGATCAAAGATGTTGTGGATGATTTAGGGGGCCTACCGGAGTATGAGAAATGCGAGGTTGCTGCCTATGCGCCGGAATTGCGCCCAACTGATGGAAAAGCACGGCGTTATCGGTATGAAATGACAGGCATAATCTGTCCGCCAAATGCTAAAAAGAATATCATCATCGGGTTCGGCATCGTTGAGGAAAAGGAATGAGCGGCGAGGTGAAAGCTGACAAGCAGTATGTTCCTATCCCGGAGAGTTATTCCCGGCGTCAACTCAATGCGCTATACCGGGAGATCCCATTGAAGGACACCACCTCAAGAATGCTCAGGAAATACTTCAATGCGATGGCAAATCTATACGGGATCATCCCGCTCAGAAAAGCCTATGAGATCATTTCAGAGCAGAGTCCATCTCTTGTAACAGAGGATGAATTTCTTGCTTTTGCGGAAATTGCCCGTCATGAAATTGAGGACTATTACATCCTCGGTGCGGATGAAGTCTATACAGACGGAAAGCAAGTCCCGCCTATGGAGCGCGAGATTATTGATATTCTCCTGTTTGGAGACAACACCGACCTCTACATCGAAACAAAGCATAGCCAGCAGGACAAGCCCTATTACATACCCCCGAAAAGAGAACTTCTGCTCTATGACGATGCCTTCTACTGCGGGGATGCCCCAATAGTCTCTGAAATGAAGTCTTTTCTGGAAGACCGATTCCACCTGACCGGACGTAAAGCGGAGGAAGTGTTTTTGGAGATCCTGTACGGCTCCCGATACCTTGGCGCCGGGGTTGCTGATTTGATGCGCTATCTGGACAGAGCAGGGATAGCGTTTGGCAGCGATGATGACCTGAACCGGTTTATCGAATTACAACAGACTTTTCACAATTCTGTCAGGATGCAGTGCAACAGGGGGCACACGCCGGACGAAACGATGGCGATGCTTCCGCCCGAAGAGCGCATTCCACGTTCACTATCCTTTGGCCCAAACATCAGAAAAGCGATTGCGGACGGGTCTATTAACGCAGACGAACTTCGCTCAGGGATTATGGCGATGAATGTTCCAAGTGAAGAGCTTAGGCTGAGCCTGTTAAGAGAAATCGAGGCGGCAGAGGCCAAAACAAAGCCGAAGAAAATTGGCCGAAACGATCCCTGTCCCTGCGGGAGTGGAAAAAAGTACAAAAAGTGCTGTGGCCGGTGAGACAGGCGGCGAGATCAGAAAGCGGGTGGCTCAATGCCCTTACAGATAGTCAGGAATGACATTACCAAAATGGATGTTGATGCGATTGTCAATGCAGCTAATCCCTCGCTGCTTGGTGGCGGTGGTGTGGACGGCTGCATCCACCGGGCTGCAGGTCCGCAGCTCCTTGAAGAGTGCAAGAAGCTCGGTGGATGTAAAACCGGATGCGCTAAAATTACCGGCGCGGGAATGCTCCCTTGTAAGTATGTCATCCATGCAGTGGGTCCCCGTTGGATAGACGGCAAGCACGGAGAGAAGGAACTGCTGGTCTCCTGCTATGAGTCAGCTCTTGCGCTTGCCAAGGAATACAACTGTGTAAGCGTTGCTTTTCCTCTCATTTCCTCCGGCATCTTTGGCTATCCGAAAGATCAGGCATTGCGCGTTGCCATGGACACCATCAGCTCATTTCTGATGGATAATGAACTCATGGTTTATCTGGTTATTTTTGACCGGAAGACGTTTCAGATCAGTAGTAGGCTTTTTCGGGATATTGCCGAATACATAGATGACACTTACGTTGACGCTCATGCGGATACCCGCCGTGAGCGCATGAGACGTATAGAGGCCCTTGAAGCTGAGGGAATGGCGTATGGGAGCATTCCCGAGCCGGGTGATCTGTGTGCCTCGGTACCCCGTTCGCTTGATGAAGCTCTCGGGCAAATTGATGAGAGCTTTTCAGAAATGCTGCTGCGCAAAATTGATGAGAAGGGCATGACCGACGCACAGTGCTACAAGAAAGCAAATATTGACCGCAAGCTCTTCTCGAAGATACGGAGCGACAGGCTCTACAAGCCAAGCAAGCCCACGGCCCTTGCGTTTGTTATTGCCCTTGAACTTCCTCTGGATGAGGCAAAAGATATGCTGATGAAGGCTGGATTTGCTCTCTCCCATTCCAGTAAGTTTGACATTATCATTGCGTATTTTATAGAGCATGGGAACTACAACATCTTTGAGATCAATGAGGCTCTGTTCGCTTTTGATCAGAGCTTATTAGGAGCGTAGAGGAATGAAACTCCGCATGGATTTAGATGGTATCTGTCTTCAACTGAGTATCGACGGTTACACTCACACCACGCAGCAGAGTTGGGATGAGAACTGGTGCAAGTGCAGTTTTTCATTTACCTCCGGTGACTGGCTCAATTACCATAAGGAGCGAGATGAAGTTTTACTAAGCTCCGAAGTTGACAGGCTGGCGGACAGGTTTGAGAAACTGCTTAACGGAGAACTTGAGATGCCTGTTGAGCTGAGTATGATTGAACCGGATTTTGTGTTCCGCCTCGTACCCGTGCAGGACGTAAGAAATAACCCTGATGTTGTATATGTGCGGGAAGGCTGCGAGCTGGTAGATATTCAAGTGGAGTGGCAGATTAACTTCTGGGATGACGGGTGCCTCACAGCAAATTATCTGACGGTTATGCTGGACAGGGCCGACATTGAGGCGATGTTGGCGTATCTAAGGCTGGTAATAGGTACAGCGGCAGAAAGTGACCCTGCAATATCGAAGCTCAAGGAAAAGGGCTTGCTGGTGGAGTAACTGACCATCACCGGCTCACAGGAATACGAGGGCGAAGAAAGGAGCGTGTGGAGATGAAGATGTATAAACTGCTTGGTGCAGATGGAAAAGAATATCTCTCAGAAACGCCGGGGACTTTCGGCGGTAATGGCAAGTTGAAAATCTACGGGAGATTGGATTGCCCCTCTGCACTGTCAACAATCAGGAGATTTCCGGGCACCTATGAAAAGAGCCGTGTATTCTTTGCAGATGAGAAGACAGCTCTCGCCGCTGGGTATCGCCCATGCGGAAACTGTTTACGGGAAAAGTATCGTGAGTACAAAGAAAACCCGCAGAAGTACCGTGAAAAGTTTGGACTATGATTGGATGATTGTGACGGTCTCCGTTTACGGTTTGAAAGATACGAGGTGTGACGAGTATGGATCGCTCGCAGTTTATCCATCTTGTTAGTGATGAGTACAATGTTGTTGGCGAATATTTATGGGTGAAATATCCCAATTACTGTGTTTTTCGTCATCCGCTCAGCCGAAAATGGTTTGCAATCGTTATGGATGTAGAAAGAAGAAAACTTGGATTAAAGGGAACCGGTGTACTCGATGTGGTAAACCTGAAATGCGATCCGCTTTTGATTGGCTCTCTAAGAAAAGAAGATGGTATCTTCCCTGCATATCACATGAGCAAGTCAAGCTGGGTTTCAGTTGCGCTCAACGATTGTGTATCAGACGAAAAAGTAAGATTTCTCTTGAGCATGAGCTTCGAGGCTACCGCACCGGCAAAGAGAATGATGAAAGGTCAAGTGAAAAAGGAGCAGTGGTAACATCTATGCCAAAATACTCGAATGAACTCAATGCCCTTAAAGCAGAGTATGATTTTCTGCACAAAAAGATCGGTGAGCTTGAGTGGCAGTTAGCAACAATCTATCTGGGCAAGACGGCTATCCATCGCAGTGAGATTGATATGCTTCATGACCAGCTTGAAAATTATCGTGATAACATGGGGATTCTGATTGAAAAAGTTCGAGCCGAGGTATCGCGAATAAATCACGCAAAATAACAGGATATAATCTGTAATAGGAGGCGACCGGGGATGAAGCAACGTACCTACATAGCCATAGACTTGAAATCATTTTACGCCTCGGTCGAATGCCGCGAGCGCGGCCTTGATCCTCTGGACACAAACCTTGTCGTTGCCGACGAGAGCCGAACAGATAAGACGATATGCCTCGCTGTCACACCGAGCCTCAAAAGCTATGGTATCTCTGGCCGTGGGCGGTTGTTTGAAGTCAAACAGCGAGTCCGTGAAGCCAACGCCGGTAGACAGCATGACGCTCCGGGCCGTCGTTTGGAGGGTACTTCCCACTTCTATTCCGAACTGCAAGCAAATCTTTCCCTTGCCATAGATTTTATTATCGCTCCGCCGCGCATGGCGTACTACATGGAATACAGCACGAAAATCTATGACATCTATATGAAATACATCGCGCCGGAGGACATTATCGTATATTCTATTGACGAGGTTTTCATGGACGTGACGGACTATTTGAATACCTACAAGCTATCTCCACATGACCTTGCCATGACCATCATCCTTGATGTGCTGAATACCACAGGGATTACAGCGACCGCCGGGATCGGGACAAACCTTTTCCTTTGTAAAGTGGCTATGGACATCGTAGCGAAGCATATTCCGGCGGATGAGAACGGTGTCCGAATTGCTGAGCTGGACGAGATGAGCTACCGGCGCACCTTATGGGGACATCAGCCAATCACCGACTTTTGGAGGGTCGGAAAGGGATATGCTAAAAAGTTGGAAGAGCATGGTCTGTTCACGATGGGCGATGTGGCACTATGCTCCACGAAGAACGAAGACTTGCTCTATGAACTATTCGGAAAAAATGCGGAGCTGTTGATTGATCATGCGTGGGGTTGGGAGCCTTGCACGGTAGAGGCCGTCAAAGCATACCGGCCAAGTACGAACAGCTTAGGCTCTGGGCAAGTGCTTCACTGTCCGTATGACTTCGATAAAGCGAAACTTGTCCTTCGTGAGATGGCAGACCTCCTTGTTTTGGACTTGGTGGACAAAGGACTTGTCACTGACCAGCTCACGATTACCGTAGGGTATGACATCGAGAACTTAACTGATCCCGAACGCAGCCGAAAATATCATGGAGCGATTGTGACAGACCATTATGGCCGGAAAATCCCCAAGCACTCTCACGGGACCGCAAATCTGGGCGGCTATACCTCTTCGACCAAGAAAATCCTTGAGGCTGTCACTGAGCTGTATGACCGCATCGTGGATAAGGACTTGCTGATCCGAAGGCTGAATATCACTGCGAACCGCGTCATCAATGAAAGGGATGCCGCACAGTCTTCACAGGCGCAGTTTGAACAGATGGATATGTTTACTGACTATGCTGCATTGCAGGAGCAGCGTAAAAAAGAGGATGCTGCCCTCGCCCGGGAGAAAAAGATGCAGTTTGCGATGCTGTCCATAAAAAAGAAGTTTGGGAAGAACGCAATTTTGAAGGGTATGAACTTCGTGGAAGGCGCAACGGCCAAGGATCGCAACCAGCAGATCGGCGGTCATAAAGCGTAGAGGATAGAACAGACAGGTGGATTGCATGGACAATAATCAAATCTCGGATACTCTATCAAAAACCGGCTTGAATGCGATTTTACAGGGTGCGTTAGATATACTGGAAGCAGATGATGGGAAGTCATTTGAAGAAAAGCGGGATGCAGTCATCAGTCAGTTGACGCAGAAGGATGATTCAGAGCTGGCACGGCTTTTGGTAGAACGAGCGATAGCTGACAAATCAGGGGCCGAAACGAAGGCTGCTTTTTGGAAGTTCGGAAGCATTATCCGGGTCAACGACAATGTTCTTCTGAGACCGATAGAGCCAGGTGACCGCGAGGACTATCTACTGATTCAGCGGGAAAACGCAACGATGAGGTCAATGCTGAAAGAGGATGCCTTCTGTGACATGGTTTGGAGAGAGCATAACGGGGAAAAGTCCCTCATGCTCTCCATCGAAAACATGGGCAGCTACATTGGCTACTGCGGGATTAAGGATACCTCTCAGAGTTTGTGGGAAATCGCCATTGAGTTAAAGCGCGACTGGACGAAACATGGAATTGGATACCCTGCACTCTCTACCATGCTCAACACAATCAACTCCCGGCTGGGCGTGACTGAGTATAGGGTCAGAATCGACCCGGCCAATTACCCAAGCCAAAAACTGTTTGAAAGGCTTGGTGCTGTCCCTAACGGACTTTCAGAACTATGGCTCCATGATCAGCGGGCCTTGGAGAAATGTGAAGAGGACAACCTACATCTGATTGATGACCGCATCATGGAGGTAGCAAGGAAATTTGAAGTTGAGCCTCGCAAACTGCTGAGCCATGTGTTGGAGTACAAATTAAGTTGGATGGGAAAAGGTGACGCGGATGGATAAGTATGATTGTATTATCAATCTCCCGCATCATGTCTCTTCCAAACGTCCACAGATGCCCATGATGGATCGGGCAGCTCAGTTTTCTCCATTTGCGGCCCTGACTGGATACGGAGATGCCATCATCGAAACCGCACGACAAACCGACGAGAAAGTCGATATGGATGAAGAGGCATACGCAATCCTGAACCGGAAATTCCGCCTTCTCATGGAGCAGATAGACGAACTGCCAGAGGTTGGTATCACTTATTTTGAACCCGATGCAAGAAAATCAGGCGGCGCATATTTGACGGCAACCGGCACACTCAAAAAAATAGATGAGTTTGAGCGCATCTTGGTGATGTCGGATGGGAAGAAAATTCGCATGGATGAGGTCATAGATATAGACGGCGACATCTTTCAGCAATACCACTGCGATGCCGCAGATGAATAGCCGACAGTCGTTAAAACTTAATAGGAAATATCACAGCGAAGGCTCAATACCGCAAACACGGTGTTGAGCCTTTTGTTCAAGGGAGGAATTGTCGTGAAGATCATATCGTGGAACCTGAACGGGTTGTTGGCAACAATGAAGGCCGGGTCACTCCAACAACTAAATGAACTCCAACCGGACATTATCTGCTTTCAGGAGATCCGCACAAAGAAGGAGCCGGTCATCTTGGACAGCTATACCCACTTTTGGAATCACGGTGAGCGTGAGGGGTACTCCGGCACGGCAATTCTTATCCGCACTCCAATACGGAAAGTGTTCAATGGCTTTCTCGGTGAACATCAGGACAAAGAGGGCCGGGTGATCACTGTGGAGCATGAGAAGTTCTATCTGGTAAATGTCTATGTCCCCAATTCGCAGAAAAATCTCCAACGCCACGCATATCGCATGAAGTGGGACTATGCTCTCCGTGCCCACGTCGAAGAGCTGCTTGAGGATAAGCCGGTAGTCATCTGCGGAGACTTCAACGTGGCACGGCAGGATATTGACATATATGAAGAGAATATGCGCCAATACTGGGCTGAACAGGGATATGCTTCCGACGAGCGTTCGGATTTTGAAACGCTGCTGGAATGCGGCCTGCATGATGTCTTCCGAGAGCGCAATCCAGACGAGAGAGGATATACTTGGTGGAGCAACCGCCTGAACAAGCGCACGGAAAACCGTGGATGGAGGCTGGACTACTTTCTTGTCTCTGATGAGCTGATGGGCAAAGTCGCATCCATGCGCCATATCTCGGAAATGCTCGGGTCCGACCACTGCCCTATCGAATTGGAGGTCCGTATATGAGCCTCGACTTCCCGGATGAGCTGCTTGCGCGGATGTGGGACGAGATGGATTGGGAGGATGCCGAGAAAAAGCTGGCTGACTTGCAGGAGCGTTTGACCATAGCTGTGTATCGGAAGAATAACAAGGACATTGAGGATTTGCAAAAGCGGATCGTCCGGGATACGCAGATTAAATGCCTCGCAGTTCGTCACGTTGTTGCATCCACCTCAAGCCCCGGTGTCGATCATGTCAAGTGGCGCACATCGGCAGAAAAAATGAGGGCAGCAATGTCCCTGACCTCAAAAAACTATCACGCCTCCCCCATGCGGCAGATCCTTCTGACAGCAAAAAATACCGGCAAGGAACGAAGGCCGCGCCTTCCAACCTACTATGACAGGGCAATGAATGTCCTCTACGGATACTCACTCATTCCGGTTACAGAGGCAATGGCTGAACGAAAGTCCTTCGCCTTTCGACCGGGACGATCCACACAGGATGCCCATGCTTATGTTCTTGAAGCATTGAAGGGCAGCAATGCGCCGGAGATTGTAGTCTGTGCAGATATTAAAGCCTACTATTCCCACATACAGCACTCATGGCTTTTGAAAAATGTTCCCATGGATAAGAAAGTCCTTTCTGAATTTTTGAATGCGGGGATTGTATTTGCCGGAGAACTCTTTCCCGCTGATGATGTCGGAATCTCTGAGGGGGCAAACATCTCTCCATATCTCGGAAACTTTGTTTTGGATGGCTTACAAAGACACATTTTCTTGGGACTGCATGGAACGGCATCCCCCGGTGATTATGCAAATGGGAACCTAATCCGTTTTGCTGATGATGTGCTTGTCACAGTAAGGACAAGAGAGGATGCGGAAAAGGTTGTTGGCCTGTTGAAGACCTTTCTCGATGAGCGAGGGCTGACCCTATCTATGGAGAAGACACAGATATGCAATGTCTCGGATGGCTTCACCTTCCTCTCCCGAACCTACATACGGAAGAATGGTCTAATGTATTCGTATCCGTCCGACAAGGCCGTTGAGAGATTTATTGATGAGTTGAAGACTACCATCCTCAAAAACAGGAAATCACAGCGAGAGCTTATCCTATTGCTAAATCGCAAACTCAAAGGATGGGCTGGCTATCATCGCTACACAGATGCCACAGACGCATTCCGAAAAGTGGATGTCGCAGTACAGGCCGCCCTGCTGGAAGCTGCAGTTGCTAAGCATCTCAAACAGCCTCTCGCAAAAATCAAAGCGAAGTATTGGTATCAGGAAGCAGACGGTCGCCACTGCTATGCTCTTCCTGATGATAAGAGTGTCCGAGTGATCCGTCTTGCGGATACACTTCTTCTGACACACAGCAAAGTGAAGACTAATGCGAACCCCTTCGTTGAACGGGACTACGCCGAGAGCAGAAGCCATGACCGAGACATCCAGAATGTTTCCGGCCCCTACCGGGCTGTGTGGGAGAGGCAGAGCGGACGCTGCTACTACTGCGGTAGACCGATCTTAGTTGACCAGCCTCGTACTACTGTACCCCTTGACCTTACCCGGCCTCCTTCCATACGCAACTCTGCCTATATTCATAAGATGTGCGCAGTCAACGAGTTCGAGATCGTTCAGACCATGGAAGACATTTCTATCCTACGCCCTTATGACGTGTATGGCATACTGGAAGGAATTACATTGCGTCAGGAACAGAAGAGAATTAAGCGCGAGATCCGTCCGAACTGGCGGCACTACAAGCTCAAAGAATTTTTATCCAAGTCGGCAGCTTCATCTATCACGCTGACCTTTGCTCAGATTGAAGAAATCGACGGAAGGCCGCTTCCCCTTTCTGCTCGGAAAAACCGGGACTGGTGGTATCCCCGGTCAAACTGCAATACGATTGCTGAGGCATGGCGGACGGAGGGATATAGTCTCCACTCGCTTGATCTTGAAAAAGAAAAGGTCAAACTACGGAGGGAGGAAGACGGAGTATCCAAGCTGGTAATCCCCGCCGTGCTGCTTCGAGGCAAGCTCCCGGATAATGCTGTGTTTGAGTTGGAAGCACACATGGAGTATGTCATCAACAAGTACGGTTTGGATAAACGTAAGAAATGAGATGTCGCTTTTCATGCGACCATCCAGCGCGAACTTCATCCTATAATATGCCCATAAGGTAAGAAAAACCATAACGGCAAATTGGAATGGAGGAACCCAAGATGAAAAAGAATTTGACCGAGATTGTCTTTATCCTCGACCGCAGCGGCTCCATGAGTGGACTTGAGGCTGATACCATCGGCGGCTTTAATTCGATGATTGCCAAACAGAAAAAGGCCGAGGGCGATGCCCTGATCTCCACTGTCCTCTTCGACAGCACGAGCGAGGTACTGCATGACCGAGTGGATGTTCAACGGGTCAGGCAAATGACAAACAGGGATTATGAGGTTGGAGGCTGTACCGCACTGCTGGATGCCATCGGCGGAGCAATCCACCACATCGGGAACATCCACAAGTACGCAAGGCCAGAGGATGTGCCGGAGCATACCATGTTCATTATCACAACAGACGGCATGGAGAATGCAAGCCGTTTCTATTCCGTTGATAGAGTCAGGCACATGATTGAGCGTCAGAGTATGGCTGGGAGTTTTTATTCCTCGGAGCAAACATTGATGCGATTGAAACCGCAAGAAGTTTCGGGATTGGTGCGGACAGAGCCGTCAATTATCATTCAGACAGTGAGGGGACGCAGCTCAACTACGAGGTTCTGAGCGATGCCATCAGCGCAGTCAGGTCAAGTCAGCCTATTCCCGAGGGATGGAAAGAACGCATTGACGAGGACTTCAAGAAGCGAAGAGGAAAGAAAAAGTAAATATCACCAAAGAAAAGAAGATGCCTTTGTGCATCTTTTTTTCATGTCTGCTACCAAGTTTTCGAGATTTTTTGTCCGTTGCAGTTTGAAGAGGAACGAGGGGACTCCCGCAGGGGAATACGATTACGAGAGAATAGCAAGCATAGCAGTTGTGGCCACACACTGCGATTTTTCATTAAGGGAACCCTGCCCTTAATGATGAAAGTTTGCGATGAAGACCCCCACAGCCTCTACCTTTTCAAACGGAAGGACGGACAGGCTATGGTGAACAGGACGAGGCCCATCATTATGAAGGTGGCAGTGAATGAGTCGGAGCAACGGATGATCCAGAAAAAAATGGAGGTCATCGGCACAAAGAACTTCGGGGCCTATGCACGGAAGATGCTCATTGATGGGTACATCATCAAGGTTGACTATACCGAAGCGAAGCGTCTTGCGGCTGCGGTTAGCCGTGCGGCATCGAACATCAATCAGGTTTGTAAAAGACTGAACTCTACTGGACGCTTCTATCAGGCTGACATTCAGGAACTCAAGGAAAGGCAGGAAGAGATATGGCGGTTACTAAAATTAAGCCAATCAAAGGAACTGTGAACAAAGCGATTGCATATATCGTTGACCCACAGAAAACAGATGGTGAAGTGCTTGTGTCCGCCTATGGATGTGCGGCAAATGAAGCCGCAGCCAAAGAGTTTGAATGGACGCGACAACTTGCAGCGCAAAAAGGAAGACCACCTCCGAAAGTCATAGCTCAGCATCTCATCCAGTCTTTTGACATTGGCGAGGTCTCGCCCGAAAAGGCGCATGAGATAGGAAAGCAATTTGCTGATGAATGGTTAAAAGGAAAATACGAATATGTGATCGCAACACACATCGACAAGGAGCATTGCCATAATCACATCATCTTTAACGCGGTCAACTTTGTAGACTACCATTCTTACAGAGGAAATCGGACAACCTATGGACAACTCCGCCAACTGAGCGATGAAATATGCAAGGAGCATGGACTATCTGTTATTCCGCCGAGTATGGGCAAAGGAATGAGCTACAAGGAATACACCGAGGCCAAGCGAGGGACAAGCTGGAAGCAGAAGCTCAAGCAGACCATCGACCGGAATGTGATTATGGCGCGGGACTACGATGAGTTCTTGAAGCTGATGCAGGAGGCCGGTTACGAAATCAAGACAGGGAAATACATTGCGTTTCGGGCGGAAGGTCAGGAGCGGTTCACACGCTCAAAGACCATCGGGATGAACTACACCGAAGAAAATATCAAGGAGCGCATTCAGGGCCGCAATCCCCGGAAGCGTCGCTCGATGGAAAGCAACAAAAACATCTCCCTTATCTCCGACATTCAGAATCGTATCGCTGCGATTAACAGCAAAGGCTATGAACATACCGCAAAGCTCATCATCCTGAAAGAGGCGGCGAAGACCCTCAATTACCTCACGGAAAATAATCTGTTGGAGTACGGCCAGCTTGAGAAATGTGCCGAAGACATCCACTGCTCTGTGAAGAGGACAGCCGAACAACTGAAAAAGGTGGAGACCCGGCTGCGGGAGATACAGCCGCTCATCAAGAACATGGGCAATTTCCAAAGGCTCAAACCGGTCTACGAGGAATATCTGAACGCCAAGGACAAGGAGGGATACCGGCAAACCCACGAGGCAGAGCTGATCATCTTCGAGGCCGCGAGGACTGCACTGCTGGCTGAGAAGGGCGAGGGCAAACTACCAAGCCTACGGACATTGGTTGCGGAGCAGAAACGGCTTCAAGAGGAACAGAAGAAACTCTACAACGAAAGGACGCGCCTCAAGAAAGAGGAAAAGGAGATCGACACCATCAAGAAGAATGTGGATCAGTACCTCAGTCCTTCCCTCAATCAGGAACAGGGTCGGGACAAGGAGGCGCAACGCGAATAATCACAAGGGACTTGTCGGGATGCACAATCCGGCAAGTTCCTTTTTGTTAGAAAAAAGTTATGCGTTCGCATGAATTTACTCGCCTTTCACCGAGAGCTATGCTATAATGGATTCATGCTATTCCAACCATAAGGTTTTGCAGAAGAGGTGCGAACGATGGCAGTGTCCTATAAGAAATTATTCAAAATCCTGATTGACCGGGATATGAAGAAAAAAGAGTTCCGGGAGTTCGTCGGCATCAGCTACTCCACGATGAGTAAGCTGGAAAAAGGCGAGAACACAAATGTTGAAGTGTTAGAGAGAATTTGTCTCAAGCTCGGCTGCGGGATCAATGACATCATGGAGATCGTGCCGGACAGTCCGGCAAATGGGACCGGCGATGGAGTAGAATAAACACGGGGAGGATCAATCTGCGGATGGAAAGAAAAGAATATAGCGCGGGCGCAGTAAAAATGTCCTTCTGGTTTGTGGAGTTTCGGAAAGTTGTTCAACTGCTCGACGATGAGAAAAGCATGACAGAGATACGGAGCCTTGCACTCAATGAGAACCTGTTTGCCGCTCCAACCCCCCTTCGTGCTGCGCAAATATTCAGCACCGTGTCGGGCCGGGTCAAAGCACTGGACGAGAGTTTTATTCCGGTATTCATGAACGGCGACCTCGCCACGCAAAAGCTCATTGCTCTGATTGCGGCTATGGCCTATGACAGCCTCTTCTTTGATTTTGTCTATGAAGTAATCCGGGAAAAGCTGATGCTCGGAAGCAACGAACTGATGGACAGCGATGTCAGGGTTTTCTTTAAGGATAAACAGCAGCAGAGCGAGAAGGTTGCAGGATGGACGGATGCCACCTTGATCCGGCTGGCTCGCTGCTATAAAACGATGCTCTATGAGGCCGGAGTCATCGACAAGGCCAAAACAGTCCGAACCATTATGCGGCCCATCTTAGACCCGGAGCTGACACACTGGTTGGAGAAAAACGATATGGCCGTCTATATCAAAGCATTGACGGGGGTGAAGTAATATGGATTTGACAGCTCGACTGGACGCAATGGAGGCGGCAATCAAAAAGCCCTCCTTCCGGCAAAGCAGCGGCAAAGCCAACGAGGTGAACTACTGGATTTTCGACTATCCGCCCGAGAAAGAGTTGGAAGTCCGGGAGCGCATTGCTTATATGAAACACAAGAATCAGAAAGGCACAGATGGGTATGAGCTGGTCGTGTTCGACCTCTATGACATTATCATCGACTTTCTGGAACGAAAGAATTTCATCGAGAAGTGCTGCGAGTTTGAAAAGAAGCGCGGGATAGAACGGATTGTAAAGGCGGTCAGCAATTCCATGAAAGTGAGTGATGAGGACAGCCTGATCGTCCAGCACATCCAGGACAACACACCGGAGAACGCTATCGTCTTTCTGACCGGCATAGGCAAGAGCTATCCGCTCCTTCGCTCCCATAATGTACTCAACAATCTCCACCAGTCCTATCTGCGCGCTCCGGTGGTAATGTTCTTCCCCGGCACCTATAATGAGCAAGAACTGATCCTCTTCAATGAGATCAAGGACGATAACTATTACAGAGCCTTCCGGCTTGTGAAGTGATGGAGGTATCGCAATGCAGATCAAAGAAATGTTCGCCAAGAAAATTGACCGTGAGATTCAAGGCGTTATTATTGTCGGTCAGGGCGAGGACGCGAACGTCTCCCAAGAACTTGAGGAATATGTTGTGACCCGTGAGCTGCAAAAGCATTTTGCAGACTTCTACGCTTCTTATAAAAAGGGCATTGTGGGGACAACGCCTAAGATGGGTGTTTGGATTTCCGGCTTCTTTGGAAGCGGTAAATCTCACTTCCTGAAAATCCTCTCCTACCTTTTGGAGAACCGTCAAGTGGGCGACCGGAAGGCCATGGACTACTTTGTCGAGGACAAGAAGATCATTGACCCTATTGTACTGGCCGATATGAAGCTGGCAGCAGACACCCCCACGGATGTCATCCTTTTCAATATTGATTCCAAGAGCGAGTCCACCGGCAAGCAAAACAAGGATGCCATCGTCAACGTCTTCCTCAAGGTGTTCAATCAGATGCAGGGCTTCTGCGGCTCCATCCCCCATGTTGCTGACTTGGAGCGCAGACTGACCGAGGAAGGCCGCTACAACGAGTTCAAAGCCGCCTTCGAGGAAGAGTACGGCGAGCCGTGGGAGGATTCCCGTCAGGACTTCGACTTCATTCAGGACAGTGTAGTGGATGCTCTCGTCTCCATGGATTTCATGAGTGAGGCCGCTGCGCGTAACTGGTGTGAGAAGGCGGTAGAGCCGTACACCATCAGCATTGAGGATTTTGCAAAGCGGGTCAAGTCTTACATCGACCGCAAGGGCAGCAATCACCATGTTGTCTTTCTGGTGGACGAGATCGGCCAGTATATCGGAGACGATTCCAAGCTCATGCTCAATCTCCAAACCGTGACCGAGGAACTGGGTAAGGAGTGCATGGGTAAAGCGTGGGTCATTGTGACCAGCCAGCAGGACATCGACTCCATCACAAAGGTTAAGGGCAACGACTTCTCCAAAATTCAGGGCCGGTTTGATACCCGTCTCTCCCTCTCTTCCGCCAATGTGGATGCCGTCATCAAGAAGAGAATCCTCGAAAAGACCGAACCGGCTGCGCAGGCTCTCCGGCTTCTCTACGAGCAGAAAGCCACCATCATCAAAAATCTCATCGTGTTTAACGACACGGCGGAGAAAAAGCTGTATGCCAATGAAAAGGACTTTGCCGAGGTTTACCCCTTTGTGCCATATCAGTTCAATTTGCTGTCCAGCGTGTTGACCTCCATTCGTACCCACGGCGCATCCGGCAAACACCTGTCCGGCGGCGAGCGTTCCATGCTTGCACTCTTCAAAGAGTCTGCTGTCAAGGTCATGAACGACGAGATGGGAGTCATTGTCCCCTTCCACCGCTTCTATGACGCGCTGGAAAACTTCTTGGATCACAGCCACAGCGGAGTGATTATCCGGGCCTACGACAACAGCTTCATCAACCCGGAGAAGAAGGACAGGGACGTGTTTGCCATCAACGTCCTCAAAACTCTCTTCATGATCAAGTATGTGTTGGAGATCGAGGCGAATATCGACAATATCACCAGCCTCATGATTGAGAACATCGACGATGACAGGATCGAGCTGAAAGGGCGTGTGGAGGATGCGCTGAAGGTCCTGATGCGTCAGATGCTCGTGCAGAAGAATGGCAGCGTCTATGTCTTCCTGACCGATGAAGAGCAGGAGGTCAACAACGAAATTGAAAAAGAGAATGTAGAGACCCCGGAGATCATCACCAAAGTTTCGGAGATGATTTTCGAGGACATCTTCCCCGGCAAGCGGTACACCTACCCCGCCTTTAATGGCCGCTATGCTTTCCCGTTCAACCAGTCCGTTGATGACCGGCCTTACAAAGCCAATCAAAACTATGACATCGGCCTCCGTATTCTGACCCCGTGGTATGACGGCAGCACCGATGATGCTACCCTCCGCATGATGTCCGGTCAGGGCAAGGAAGTCCTTGTTGTCCTGCCCAACGACGCGGAGTTTCTGAAAGAAATCCAAGCCTATCTGAAAATTGAAGGTTTCCTGCGGAAGAACACGTCCACGCAGCTTGCCAAGTATGAGACCATCAAGGAAAACAAGCGCGTTGAGATGCGGGAGCGTAACGCCAACGCTAAACTCTACCTGACAGAAGCACTAAAAGAGGCCATCATCTACGTCAATGGTGATGTTGCCCGTGTGAACGGCAAGGAAGTGGGCAGCAGGATCAATGAAGCGATTGGCCGTCTGGTGCAGACCGTCTACCACAAGCTGTCCTATATTGACGCGCCGATGGGCGAGGCGGAGATCCGCAAGATGCTCCATACCAGCAATCAGCTTTCCCTCGGGTTAGAGGGCGGAACGGAGAGCAACGCCCATGCGCTGGACGATGTGCAGGGCTTTATCTCCATGAACACCCGCAACCACATGAAGACCTCTATGAAGACGGTAAAGGATCGCTTCATGAAGGCCCCTTATGGGTTTGTGGAGGACGACGTGCATTGGCTCGTAGCCCGTCTGTTCAAACGGGGCGATCTCTCTTTCACCGTGAACGGAGCGTCGGTCAACCTCAACAACAAGACCGAAGAAGAGATCATCGGCTTCATCACCAAGAAGGCGTTTGTTGAGAAACTGCTGATGGAAGAGCGTGTCCGCGTCAGCGACAAGGACAAGAAAGCTGTGCGGGATGTGATGAAGGAAGTCTTTGGTGCCACCACTTCGGCGGAGGATGAAGACACCATCATGAAGAACTTCCAGCGGTATGCGCAGAACACAGTATATGAGATTGAGCGTCTGGAAGTCTATTACAAGGAACACCACTATCCCGGAAAGAAGGTTGTTGCGGACGGCAAGGCCCTGATGCAGTCCATCATCCAGATTCAGTCCGCTATGGATTTCTTTGTGACTGTCTCCAAGAAACGAGATGACTTCTACGATTTTGCGGAGGACTACGAGCCGGTCAAGGCATTCTTCAACGGTGAGCAAGTGACCATCTTTGGCCGCGCACTGGATATGCTGGCGATCTACGATGACAGCAAGACCTACATTGTGAACGCCGAACTGGAAGACATTGTGGCTCAGATGCGCTCCATCACCCGGCAGGAAAAGCCCTATGCCAGCATTCCCAAACTGCCAGAGCTTCGGGAAAAGTTCATGTCTTGTTATGTCAAGATTTTGCAGCAGGAATCCGCTCCCGTGCTGGATTCCATTGATCAGGCACGGCAGCGGGTTATGGAGGTTCTGACCACAAAGGAGTACAACGCGCAGAAACGAAATATCTACTTCTCTATGTTCCAAGAGATCAGGGACGGCGCGGAGCATTGCAACAATGTGTCCTCTCTCAGAAGTTATGCGGACAAGGCCGATGCGCTCAAGCTCCGTCTGCTTAACGAGATGGATGCGCTGGACAATAAGCTGGCAAGGCAAAAAGCCGAGGAAGAGGCTCGCCGCAAGGCTGAGGAAGCCAAGCAGAGCGGACAACCTGTTGAGCCGATGGACGTGAAACCCGAGCCGGTGAAGATCCGTAAAACAAAGAACGTGTCTATTAAAATGATGACCGGCACGGCCTCTTGGCGTCTGGAAAGCAAAGATGACATCGACAAGTACATCGACGGTCTGCGTAAATCCTTGGAAGCGCAACTGACTGAGGATACGATTGTGAACGTGGAGTTCTAAGGAGAAGTTATGAACGACGCTATTATGGAGACTATTCGCAAGGATATAGAACGATGTAAACAACAGACTGAGCGGAATGGGTCTGAACAACTTTTTCAGGCGTTGATAGCGAAATACAATGGGCTTTTTCCCGGCTTCTCAAATGATATTCTGAAAAACGGTAAAATGTCTACCATAGGGTCAGAATTTGATTACCGAATGGAATTAAGTGCTGTCAGAGAGAAATTGGAGATGCAGCTTCTCATCGAGAGTGAGTCGGATCCTCTGTATAGTTTCAAGTCTATGTATGCAGAAGACCTCAACCGGCTTGCAGTATTTGTCAATGATAGAGATGAAACTTTGAGCGAGGATGATAAGAAAAGCCTTTACAAAGAAGTCACCGCAAAATATTACCCGTATGTACCAAAACTTGGCGATGGGCTCTATGACTTCACCTCTGATCTTGGCTTTTTTGAGGAAGTAACCGGAGATAGCCTAAGCCATAATATAGCTCAGGTGTACTTCAAAATGAAAACATATCAGAGTTTGGGCTTTCCGGGCTTGACTGAAAAAGTCAACGCTGGAGGACCCGTCATCAATCTCACAACGAAGAATGAAAACCACAACATGAATGAAAACAAAAATGTGCTTTCTGTCTCGTTCGACGATGTGCGAAAACAAATCGGAGATATGACCGCCCTTCCCGAGGATGATTTGGCGGAGATACAGTCCAAAATTGATGAACTGGAAAACATCGTGAAATCAAAGGATAGCCGGAGCAAAAAGTGGTCAGCGGCCAAGGGTATTATTAAGTGGATAGCCGATAAGGGAGTAGATGTCGGTATTGCAATACTCCCGCTGCTCCTGAATATCAAGTAGGAGGAAGCCATGGATAAGACAGCGATAAAAAACTTTGCAATATGGGCGCGGAATAAGCTCATTGCGGATATTCAGTATCGGGCCGGTCTGATGGGCATTACTGCGGAGGGCATTAAGACTGCCCTTCCGCAGTCTACCGCCGCAATGGAGTTCTATGACATCGGCACAGCGGAGCCTTATTCGATAACCGGCGATGCGATCCGCCAGCGGAGTCGTTTGGTCGAGATTATCCGTCAGAAGGAGAAGAGCAGCGACTATGCCACGGCTTACAAGTACATCTTGGAAGAGGTCGCCTATACTTGGTTCAACCGGTTGATCGCTGTTCGCTTCATGGAGGTCAACAATTATCTGCCCTCCCACATCCGGGTACTGTCCTCGGAGAGCGGCAAGGTAGAACCTGATCTGGTGACTACGCCTTTCGATGCTGGCTTATCGTTCACTCCCGCCGAGGAAGAGACCATCCTGCGGCTGAAAACGGAGAATGAACTGGATGAGCTATTCCGATTGTTGTTCATCAAGCAGTGCAACGCCCTGAATGAAATACTCCCTGCCCTGTTTGAGAAGACCAACGACTATACTGAGCTGTTGCTGAACCTTTCCGTGGTGGATCGGGAAGGTGTTGTGTATCATCTCATCAATGATATTAACGAGAAGTATTTTGATATTGAGCGCGAGGGTCAGGTGGAGATCATCGGCTGGCTGTACCAGTATTATAACACCGAGCCGAAGAACGCCGCATTCGCCAAGAATGGCAAGATAACCAAGGACGAAATTCCCGCTGTGACACAGCTCTTTACCCCGGACTGGATCGTCCGCTACATGGTCGAAAATAGTCTGGGCCGTATCTTCATCGACAAGCAGAAAAACGAAGGTGTCTATGCAGACGGTCGCGGTCTGGATGAGATGACATGGGAAGAGGCCGAGGCACAGCGCATTAAGGCTGAAAAAGAGATTGCCGAGCAGATGGGCTGGAAGTATTATCTGCCCGAAGCGGAGCAGACAAGAGAAGTCCGCGAGCAGCTTGAAGAGATCCAGCGGCAGAGTGCGTACAAAGACCTCCGGGACATCAAAGTCATCGACCCCTGCATGGGCAGCGGCCACATTCTTGTCTACGCCTTTGATGTCCTCATGCAGATGTACGAGGATGCAGGATATGGTCAGCGTGACGCGGCGAAAAGCATTCTGGAAAACAACCTCTATGGCCTCGACATTGATGACCGCGCCTACCAGCTTGCTTATTTTGCGGTGATGATGAAGGCGCGGCAATACAACCGCCGTATCCTCAACGGCGGGAACACCTGTCATGTCTACTCCATTCAGGAGAGCAACAACATCAACCGCGCCCACCTCAAATACTTCGGGGCCGGGATGAGTGAGCTGGAAGCGAACGATGCCCGTACCCAGCTCGAAGGTCTTCTGGATACCTTCATGGATGCTAAGGAGTACGGTTCTATCCTCAAGGTAGAGAACTATAATTGGGAGTTGCTTCGTCGCTTTGTATCTTCTACGGATGCCGAGAATCAGATTACGATAGACAGCACAGGGCTTGACGAGACAGAAGATCAACTAATCGCTCTTGTTTCCATTGGCGATGTCATGGAACGAAAATACGATGTGGTGGTGACGAACCCGCCCTATATGTCGGTTAGCAATGGTAGCACACGAATCAACGGATATATCAAGAAAAATTACCCGGACAGCAAAACTGACCTGTTTGCGGTGTTTATCGAACGTTGCAGTGCGATGACCGCGCAGAACCGCTATCAAGCAATGATAACCCAACACGCATGGATGTTTCTATCCAGCTTTGAAAAGTTGCGGGCGAAACTGCTGCTAAGAGATACTATCAACATGGCGCATCTCGGCCCGAGAGCGTTCGAGGAAATCGGTGGCGAGGTAGTGCAGACAACCAGTTTTGTGCTACGAAACAGCCATATTGCGGATTACAGAGGCATCTACTGCCGTTTGATAGATCCGACCACCCAGCAAGGTAAGGAAGATATGTTCCTTATTGGGGCGAACCGTTATGATGTGCAACAATCAAACTTTTCAAAAATTCCCGGGTCGCCCGTGGCATATTGGATAAGTAACCGGTTGTTTGCGGCATTCAATGGAAAACTTTTGTCAGATTACGCACAAACCAAACAGGGATTTGCAACAGGTAATAATGACAGGTTTCTGCGTTTTTGGCACGAGGTTTCTGATACGAACTCAGCATTTTCAAGTGCGAACAAGAAAGATATTAAAGATATTAAGTGGTTCCCTTGTAACAAAGGTGGAAGTTACAGGAAATGGTACGGAAATAATGTGTACCTTGCAAACTGGCAACATGAAGGGACTGAGATGCGTGCATTTCCTGGCTCAGTAATCCGAAACTCTCAATTTTACTTTAGAGAAGGAATCACATGGTCTTCGCTTGCAAATCAACTCTCTCTACGATATAGTCCAGAAGGATTCATTTTCGAGTCTAAAGGCTCTATGTGCTTTATAAATGACCGAGGGAATTTGTGGTATATTCTTGGACTTCTGAATAGCAAGGTAGCTGCGGAGGCTTTATCGGTCTTGTCTCCTACTTTAGATTTTCACGAGGGGCCGATGCTTAAAGTTCCTGTTGAGATGCCACCTTCAACCGATCAAGTAGACCGACTTGTGGGGGAAAATGTCGAGATAAGCAAAGCTGACTGGGACACTTTTGAGACCTCATGGAATTTCAAAATGCATCCATTGGTGGCATATCGTCACAGCGTCTCAAAGCCACAAATTGAGCCTGATTGGATACATCAATCCTACTATTTGAAAGATGCCTACCATGCGTGGGAATACCAATGCGATCTCCGATTCGATAAACTGAGAGAGAATGAAGAAGAACTAAATCGTCTTTTCATTGACATCTATGGCTTGCAAGATGAATTATCACCGGAAGTCGAGAGCAAAGATGTTACCGTTCACAAGGCCGATTTGCAACGGGACATCAAGAGCCTTCTATCCTACGCCGTAGGCTGCATATTTGGCCGCTATTCCTTGGATGTTGACGGGCTGGCCTATGCTGGCGGCGAATGGGATGAGAGCAAATACAAGTCCTTCCTCCCTGACGCAGACGGAGTGATCCCCATCACGGATGAGGAATATTTGGAAGACGATGTTGTTACCCGCCTTTGCAGCTGGCTGAAAGAGGTCTACGGCGAGGAAACGCTGGAAGCGAATTTGGACTTCATTGCAAAGGCCCTTGAAACAAAGGGCGACAGCAGCCGGGAGATCATCCGCAACTACTTCCTTAAAGATTTCTTCAAGGATCACTGCAAGATTTATCAGAAGAGGCCCATCTACTGGCTATTCGACAGCGGCAAGCAGAACGGCTTTAAGGCCCTCATCTATCTCCACCGCTACACGCCGGACACCATCGGCAACCTCCGGGTGGACTATCTCCATAAAATGCAGCGGGTCTACGAGTCGGAAATCAACCGTATGCAGGACATGATCGACCACAGCACCAACGCCCGTGAGGTTTCCGTCTCCACCAAGCGTAAGGAAAAACTCCAAAAGCAGCTCAAGGAGTGCCGGGACTACGACGAGATGATCGCACACCTCGCCCTAAGCCGCATTGAACTGGACTTGGATGATGGCGTGAAGGTCAACTATGAGAAAGTACAGACCGGCAGCGACGGGAAGAAATATCCCGTTCTGGCAAAATTGTGATGAAGGAGGTGCCCTATGAGCAACCGGTGGATACCCATATTGGCTACTTTAGCGGCTATGCTCATAGGGCATATCCTCACAAGAATTTCAATCGCGGACTGTGACGAGAGAGCGGAAAAAACTGCGAAATTTCGGGATAAATTCATAGACCTTGCAAACCATTATATGCAGTATCATCAAGTGAATGCAGAACTGTATCAGGACTGTATTCGTGAAGTCGATAACATACAAGAGGAATTAGGATACGACGGAATCATCGCGGAAATTGTTGATCCATTAAAACGTGTTAAAATGTCGAACGTGCAGATTTTGGTCAATGCTTTCCCCGAAATGACAAGTATGGTATCTCAAATGGATACCTATATTATTCAAGTGAGAATGAGTCAGTATTTCCAACAATGTACTGACTCTATGGAGAAACATATCGGTCGGATAGGTCGAATAAGAGATACAGAACTAAAGCGATTGTGGAATCCTGTGTTTTGTTTTGGCCGAGGAATACGCAGAATCCTGAGCCTCCCACTGGATATTCTTTTCTGGCTTGGAATTTTGGATGCAAAAACAAATCGGGCCTTCAAAGGCAACACCATATCCAGACTGTTAGGCAAGGTTGCTACATTCATCGGGTTCGTTGGCTCAGTGATGAGTATTATACTTGGATGGAACGAATTTGCTCGAATTATATCCGAGATTTTGCAGAAAATCTGCGCAGTACTCCCTATTTAATAAACGAGATAATAGACCAGAAGGAGTAAATCAGCATGGCAGAATTGAACATCAAACAAATCATAGACCGGCTTAACGCCGAGTTCACCGGGGATACCCGCAAGCTCGTCTTCTGGTACGATGACAACGGGGAGTTCGTGGAGGATATGCGGAGTGTGGAGCTGGAAAACGCCAAGGTCTACTTTTTGCAGCCGGATAACCAGTTTGCCACGAAACTCTTTTTGGAGCGTCAGGATACCACGACAAACTATCTTGTCTATGCGCCTTTCCCAAAGCCGGATGTGCGGGACAACCATCTGGAAGACACCATACTGTACTCCAAACGCTTCTATGCAGACCGGGCCTCGCTGCTTTCGGTTGACTTAGGCATTGACGAAAAGTATAAGCCCATTATTGAGAAGCACATCAAGTTCTTTGCAGATAAAAAGCGGACACAGCGGTTCTATGACCTTGAGATTGAGAACTTCAACGAAGAGAATATCATCACGGGCCTTCTGTCTGCTATTTGCCGTACCCGTACCTGTTCCTTTGAAGAAGTGATCCGGGTCATGCTGACGGACAGCACTCTTGAGAACAACAAGTTCTTGGATGAGATGGAGAAGTTTGATCTGGGCAATGACTTCTGGAAGCTCTGCGAGCAGCACTTCGGCTATGTGGATGTGAAGCCCACTCTGGAAAAGCTGGTGGTGACGATGTTCGTCACCTACACGGCCAAATATGTGCAGTCCGAGCTTCCCAAACCGTGGAAGGCATTCGTGTCCTACAAGGCCGGAAACATCATCGCCTTCATGGACAATCTGATGAACAACATCCTCTACCGAGGCCGCTATGATGAGTTGTCCGCTCATGTGTCCGCTGGGCTGAACGCGCAGACCGCCTTTTCCGAATATGCCCCCGAGGACTTGGTGAACTGTGATACCTTCCTTGTTATCGACCAGCTTCTCGTCAAGTGGATCGTGGAGCGGCTGATGGCCGAGGACATGGGTGCGAAACTGGACGATATGACCATCCCCCAAATCTGTGAGATGCGGAGCAAAATGCACTTTGGGGAGAAGACATCGGGCCGCTATCAGATGCTCAGTAGTGCCTACCAGATCATTCAGGCCGGGAAATACCGCTGCCCTGACATCTTCAAGGACATTCTCCGCCAATATCAGGAGGAAGATTACCGGTTGGACTACGAGTACCGCCGCTTCTACTCCGCTTATGACCAGATTGAAGATCCATCGGTTTTCGAGCAGTTGCGGGACTTGGTGGAGAATATCTATACAAATGAGTATCTGGAAACACTGCTTCCCAAATGGAACCATGCCATTCAGGAGGCGGATGCCTTCACCACATTGCCCTTGCAGCGTGACTTCTATGCCCGAAACATCAAGAACGCCAAGGAGCGCACGGTGGTCATCATATCGGATGCCCTACGCTATGAGGTGGGGAGAGAACTGTTCCAGCGAATGCAGGATGATCCGAAGTGTACGGCAAAGCTGGAGGTCCAGTTGAGCGTCCTGCCTTCCTACACCCGGCTGGGCATGGCCGCGTTGCTGCCCCATGCAGATCTGACCATGACGGATGACTTCAAGGTGCTGGTGGACGGTCTCCCATGTGAAAATCTCAGCGAACGGGAAACCATCATGCAGAAGTACAATAGAGACGGAGTATGCATCCAGTTCGACAATATCAAGTCCCTCAAAATCGCAGAGCTGCGCAGCGTCTTTACTGGTAAGCAGGTAGTTTATGTGTACCACAACCAGATCGACGCACGGGGGGACAAGCCCAACACAGAGGATGAGGTCTTCGTAGCTTGCCAAGAGGCCGTCACGGAGATCGTTGACCTGATCCGCCGCATCTCCACCAGTGCGAACACCTACCGGTTTATCGTCACGGCTGACCACGGCTTCATCTACAAGCGGGATAAGGTTGCTGAGAGCGATAAGATCGACGGCATCAAGAGCAAGACCGCCTTCGTCAACCGTCGCTTCGTGGTGGCGCAGGAGCCGGTCTCCGGGGATGGTATCGCAAGCATGAGCATGGGGATGATTCTTCGGAACGCCGATCCCAAGTGGGTATCCTATCCGGTCAGCGATGATGTGTTCAAAGTAGCTGGTGGTGGACAGAACTACGTCCACGGCGGCTGCTCCCCTCAAGAGATGCTGGTGCCCGTTCTGGACTTGAAGATGGAGCGCGGACACATGGATACCAGAAACGCCGGGATCGCGCTGGTGAGCATGGTGCGGAAAATCACCAATAAGATCACCATTCTGGACTTCATTCAGTCCGAACCGGTCAGCGATGTGGTCAAGGCCGCTACATACCGCCTCTTCTTTATCTCGGAGGATAATGAGCGCATTTCCAACGAGAACAGCTATATCGCAGACAGCCGGGATCAGGACGCACAAAAGCGCATTTTCCGTATGAAGTTCCAGTTCAAAGACAAAAAGTACGACAAGGATAAGCAATATTTCTTCGTCGTGTATGATGACGCGACAGGACTTGAGGTATTCCGTCATCCTGTCATCATGGACTTGGCGTTTGCTGATGACTACGGATTTTGAAAAAGTATAGATGACAGGGGGCGGTTTGATTGAACGGCTTTACAGAGACCGATGACGCAAGGGCCGTCATCAAGGCCAAATTGCGGCAGCAATTCGACGGGAAGATTGTCCGCAAGGATTTAACCAAGCAAATCAAAGAAGGAGCAAATGTGCCTGTTTATGTCCTTGAGTTCCTGCTGGGGCAGTATTGCAGCTCCGATGACCCGGAAGTCATTGAGGAAGGCGTGAACACGGTCAAACACATCCTCTCGGACAACTTCGTCCGCCCGGATGAGGCGCAAAAGATCCTCTCCATACTCCGGCAGCGTGGGAGCTATACCGTGATTGACAAGATTACCGTCAATCTGAACATCAAACGGGACTTCTACGAGGCCGAGTTCTCCAACCTCGGATTAAGGGACATCCCCATAGATGAAGAGTATCCGGCTCAATATGACCGGCTGCTCTGCGGCGGTATCTGGTGCATCATCCAACTGGACTATGAGTACATGGAAGAAGACCGGAACGGAACGCCTATAAGCATTCGCAAACTCACCCCCATTCAGATGCCTCATGTAGACATCGACGAGCTGAAACGGGGACGGAAAGCCTTTACGCAGGACGAGTGGATGGATGTGCTGCTGCGGTCTATCGGTATGGAACCGGACACTCTATCCTATCGGGAAAAGTGGCTGCTCATCATCCGCATGATCCCCCTTGTGGAGAACAATTTCAATCTCTGCGAGCTTGGGCCGAGAAGCACAGGTAAATCTCATCTCTACAAGGAGATTTCTCCCAACAGCATTCTTGTCTCTGGCGGTCAGACAACCGTAGCGAATCTGTTTTATAATATGGGCCGCAAAACCGTAGGGCTTGTAGGGCTATGGGACTGCGTTGCCTTCGATGAGGTTGCCGGAATCAAGTTCAAGGACAAAGACGGTATCCAGATCATGAAGGACTATATGGCCTCCGGTTCCTTTGCCCGAGGCAAGGAAGAAAAGGCAGCGAGTGCGTCCATGGTGTTTGTCGGCAACATTAACCAGAGCGTGGATGTGCTGCTCAAGACCTCAAGCCTTTTTGACCCATTCCCGCCGGAAATGGGGACGGATACGGCTTTCCTTGACCGCATCCACTGTTATCTCCCCGGCTGGGAGATCCCCAAATTCCGCCCCGAGCATTTCACAGATGACTATGGGTTTATCACAGACTATCTGGCTGAGTTTATCCGGGAGCTGCGCAAAGAGCCGTATGGCGATGCGCTGGACAAATATTTCCGTTTAGGCTCCAACCTCAACCAGCGGGATACCATTGCCGTCAGGAAGATGGTTGGTGGCCTCGTGAAGCTGATCTATCCAGATGGCGAATATACAAAAGAGCAACTGGAAGAGATTTTGAATCTGGCACTGGAGATGCGTCGCAGGGTCAAGGAGCAACTGAAAAAGCTGGGTGGTATGGAGTTCTACGATGTCAATTTCTCCTATATCGACAAGGACACCTTTGAAGAACACTACGTCTCTGTGCCGGAGCAAGGCGGAGGCAAACTCATCCCCGAGGGAATGTGCAATCCGGGCCAAGTCTATACCGTTTCTCAGGGCAAGTCCGGTATGATTGGCGTGTTCCGGCTTGAATCGCAAATGCTCCCCGGAAATGGGAAGTTTGAGCGCACCGGCCTCGGCTCAGACCGGGAGGTGAAAGAAGCGACCAACACGGCCTTCAACTTCCTCAAGGCGAACGCCAGTCACATCAGCGGAACAATCAGCACGACAACGAAAGACTACATCGTCAATTATCAGGATTTGCAAGGCATCGGAATGACAAATAAACTCGCTCTTCCGACGCTGATTGCGCTTGCCTCCATTGCGTTGAATAAGCCGACTGTGAGCAGTCTGGCTGTCATGGGAGAAATCAGCATTGCTGGATCAATGATGAAAGTGGACGAACTGGCAAACGCCCTGCAAGTTTGTCTTGACAGCGGAGCCAAAAAGGTATTGTTGCCCATCACTTCGGCGGCAGACCTTGGCTCAGTCCCATCAGAACTGATCGGCTGTTTCAACCTGATTTTCTATCAGAGTGCGGAGGATGCGGTGTTTAAGGCACTGGGCGTCGAGTAATCACCGACGCGAAGGAGGGCAGCACTATGGAATGGGCAGAATATTATGATAAATTCTATGACTGGTCAACCAGTACGCAGATCCGAAAAATGTCTGACCTGACCTCGTATGGCCCTTCCGATGAGGTAGCAGAGGTGGCGCAGGAGTACATGGATGAATCGGCTGCATCAAGACTGGTCAGAAGAGCGGTGGAGCATGGGGTCCAGTTTTCCCCACAGGAAATGCTTGACCTTTCTTGCTGCTGCAATATGGAAGCAATGAATCTGATGCTCGCATCGTCTAAATGCAAATTCTCGCAGGATGAATTAGAGGACTTGTGGGGAGCCGTGGACGATGACGTTTTAGAGGCTGTGGCGCAGAATAATCATATCACTCTGTTCGACGATGGTGAGGACGAGGCCGAAGAACTGGATGCGGAAGAACTCTATGTGGAGGAAGAACCGGAGCGTCCTCAGCCGAAGGTGGGTTTTTTCACCAAGCTGGCAATCGGTATCGGCATCGTTGGCCTCTTTGGAAAGAAAGACGGCGGACATCCCGGTCACTGTACCGGTGATTGCGCTCACTGTCCGCCACACTATGGGTATCGCTATGGGCGGTGGTACTACGGTCACGATCATGTTTATGGCTGCGAGTTCGGAGGAAACAGAGGCAGCGGAGGGTTGTAATCCTTGATGGCATCCACGCAAATCTATTTCCCGGAGGGAAAGACGGTATGAACGACTACTTTAACTTTGGTTTCGCCTCACCAGAGGATCGCAAAAAGAGGCGAAAGGCCGCTCTCTATGAGATGAGCAAGAAGGTCTCGGAGTTCTTCTGGGATGATGCACCGAGCGCAAATCTGGAAATGCGTGAAGGGCAGCAGGATATGTCCTTTGAAATCGTTGATGCGCTGATCTCAGACAAACATTTCGCGGTCGAGGCTGGCGTGGGAATTGGCAAATCCTATGGCTACTTAGTCCCCGCACTGCTTTATAACCAGAAGATGAAGCGTCCGGTCATTATTGCCACATCGACAATTACCTTGCAAGAGCAGCTATGGAAAGATGTCAATAAGGTCATGCCGATGCTGGGCGTCAAGCCGGAGGTCATCCTTGCCAAGGGACAGACGCACTATCTCTGTCACACACGGGCGGATGAATACCTGAAAGCCGAGGAGGATGCCGCGTCGCCGGTGCTGCGGGAAGGCATTGAGAAGGATTTACAGGACCGGCGCGACTACCCGGATGACCTTCCTCAAAGTCTCTGGGATAAGGTCAATGTTCAGCGGTTCAGTATGAAGAACTGCGGAACGTGCCCAAACAAATGTTTATACTATGCAATACGCTCTCAAATCCGCTGGACTGACGGCATTGTCATCTGCAACCAGGACTTCCTGACGAGCCACATGATGAAACTGCGGCAGGGATTCGAGGGCCTGATCAACAATACGGCGGATTTGATTATCGTGGATGAGGCGCACAACTTGGATGATAAGGTCCGCAGCGCGACCACTGTGTATGTATCACAAGGAAAGCTCATTTCCATCCTCCGCAGGGCAGTCAATGAACTCAGGCCCACGGAACGGCCAAACGTGGAACAGGAAAGCCGTGAGGCAGAACAGGCGATCTATTCTTTCTTTGACTGCCTCAAGGAGCAGATGCAGCGGCAGATCAACCAAGCCGACCGTGATATGAAGTATGCAGACCGGTTCTTCATCGAGGCCAATAAGGGTTTTCTCGACCTTCTTTCCGAAATGATCAGCAGCGTGAAGAGCCTTGCGATGAGCGTTGAAATCTATGCCAGCTTTGATTTTCGCGCAAATCGGAACGGAAATGCTTCGGATGAACTTGATGCCATCAGCCAATCCCTTGCGGAGCTTGGAGACAGTCTGGATAATACCCTCATCTGGATCGAGCGTCATGGGAACAATGCCGACCTCGTTTACTGCCCCAAGAATACCAAGGACATCATCTATTCGCTCTATTTCAGCGGCGAACAGCGTACCATCCTCACCTCTGCGACGCTGACAAACGCGGTTGAGGGTCCCCTTGAAGAGCAGTATTCCTACTTCATTCGCAATACCGGGTTTCCCACGGACGAGCATGGTGTTCTGTCCGAGCCGAAGCCCTCTCCATATCCCTATGACGAACACGCGATGATCTACTACTGTGACGACCTTCCCCATCCATCCAAAGAACATGAGGCGTTTATCGAACAGGGTGTCGAACGCCTACTGGAAGTCTTGGACATCTCCCACGGAAAAGCCCTTGTTCTGTTTACTGCGAAGACGGACATGGAAGAGGTCTACGAGAATTTGAAGAAAAGAGACCTTCCATATAAGGTACTTGTCCAGCAGCCGGGATCTTCTCAGGAGAAGATCCTTCAAGAGTTCAAGGAAGACACCAATTCTGTGCTTCTTGGCACAGGCGCATACTGGGAAGGGATCAGCATTGAAGGGCACAGTCTGTCCAATGTAGTGATTTTCCGCTTGCCATTTCCGGTTCCAGACCCAATCATTGACTATAAAGCCTCCATCGCCAAAGATGCGCTTATGGATGTCCTCGTCCCTGAAATGATCATTAAACTCAAGCAAGGGATTGGTCGGCTTATCCGCAACTACACGGATACTGGCATCATCTCCATTATTGACCGCAGATTGCGGGACAATCCTCCCGAGAGATACCATGATATTACATGGGCATCCCTTCCAATTAAAAACCGTACAAACAGCCTTGATGCGCTTCGGAGCTTCTACAACAGCTTGCCAACCATTAAGGAGTGAGGCTAAAAGGAGGCCCGAATGGAAGTCCAAGACAACGCGGAACTGGCTATGGATACGGAAACTGATGCGCAGTTAGACGAGAAGATCGCATATAAGGACAGCACCTACGAGATTGTTTCAAAGGTTGCGTACCTCATAGGTGTACCCGTTCGTATGTTTGAAAACGAACATGAGCCGCCGAAACTGGAAGTTTACGAACGCCTGAGTCAGGATAAAGCAGCTCGTATTGTACGGAATCTCTGCATCATCCGCACAGCGATTGAGCGAAATTTCCGGCATATCAATGGCGCGATGGCAACGGAATACCGGTCTATCCTCACCATGCCGGAGTATGTGCCTGCTGAGAGCATGAACCAACTCAGTGCCGATGGGGTAAATTTCATCAAGAAGTCCAGCCGGAAACTTTGCCAACATATCATCGAATTGAACCGGCTGATCTCAGACCGGATCAACAACTGCAAAAAGTTCTTCCCCTTGTGGCTGAACTGGGATTATGTGCGGGAACTCTTCATTATGCCGGATGGCCTGAAAGAGGATGGAACGAAAGAGGCGGCTGATCTGTACTATTCCGGCTTGCGCTACTACCCCTATCAAATGTATATCAACTGGAAGCCTACGGACTCCGGCAACATTCTCTATAATGACAAGAAATTCGTGACGCTCCTATACCGGTGGCACAATGACTATTTTACCGAGTACAGCAAGGTCTCCGACGCTGGCAGCTACATCAAGGGCAGTATTTATGAGTTCATTGAGAGCAGTCAAAAGGTGGTTATCGTAGCTGACTGTGAGAACTCAGACCCATACAAGCTCTGTGCCACCCTGCACAATCTGGATGCCCAATATACGCAAAAAATCAATTCCATTATCCTGTTTGATGACGTTCACACAGCCTCAGCATGGCGGATTTTGGACAGTTTCACCCGGATACCCGTGGAACACATGATGATTGAACGGGTGAAGCCAAATAAATCCCTCGTGGATATAATGCTGACGGCGCGGGCGTGTCAGGAACACTACAAGAACGATGTGGATTCCTTTATCATTGTGTCCAGCGATTCTGATTACTGGGGTCTTATTTCTTCCCTGCCGGATGCCCGTTTCCTCGTCATGGTGGAGCGCGAAAACTGCGGCACCGATCTGAAAAACGCAATGACGAACGCAGGGATTTTCTACTGCTACATAGATGACTTCTACTCGGGAAACGCAGAAGACATCAAGCTCAGCGCATTGTTCAAAGAAATGTATCGTTATATCGACGGAGCGGTCAACCTGAATGTGAATACCATGTTCCACGAGGCTCTGAGGGCCACGAGGATTGAGATGAGTTCGTCTGAGCAAAGCCAGTTTGTCTCCAAATACATCAAAACCATGCAGATGTCGATAAATGAGAACGGTGATGTCGTTTTAGAATTTAAGCGTAAATGAAACGGAGGAATTGCAAATGACATGGGAACAGATGGAAGCCATCAAACAGGAGGGCAAGACAATCTTTCATCAGCTTGCCACACTGACAAAAGCAGGAAAAATCGACTGGATATGTGATGAATATAATCCCCTTTGCATCATGGACAAGGATCGTGTGGAAGAGAAACCGGCTTATCTGACGCATAGCTTTAGCTGTCACGCTTTCGTCAATTCCATCCCCCACACTGTTGAGATTACGGAGTATATCGCAATACCAGATGGAAAGGGCGACATTACCATTGACCTTGAACGTGGTTTTCCCGATGAACTCAGAAGGTTTGAAACTTCATTGTCCCACGACTTTGATGAATATGATGACTGTAAGCCGGATGAGCTTCTTGAGCATTTTGCGGATGACCCGGTTACTGAGCTTGCAGATGCGGTTATCCCGCTTGTTGTTCAGTCGGATGCCGTGAAATTCACCTTTACATGGGCCAGATTTGTCAATGAGAAGTCAATCACCAAGAGAATGCTTAGTCAGCCTTTGGTGAAGCTGGCTAACCAACTGTTTGATACACAAAACATCCTTGATTTTCACCGTATCGTGTTGGATACAGCATACCGGGCCGAGCTGATGGATCGCACCTCCGGCTGAGCGCGGCTATTGGCGGTAAAAAAAGGGGCCACGAGAACCGCACTTAGCGGTACTCGTGGCCCCTTATATTTTCATGCTCAGATACGGTTGTCATTCGATAAGTCAAACATGAACGCACTCTCTCTATGTGCGCACAGCTCTTGAATATACGGGGCATCCGGCGAAGACAGATCCGTAATGATACAGTCGCACTGCCGGATAACCTCACTGCACAGGGAATGCCAGTCTTGATGATCCGCAGCGATGTTGATGACCGAAGTAAAAGGAGGCACATATCTTTTGAGAACGGCTTCCCATTCGCCATTTTCTTCTTCCGGCAAAGTGAGAAAAACCTTTGCTGCCCTGTCTGCTTTTGATATGACTATACTGGGTCTCGCAGCGTACCGCGCAAGGATGGCTCCGTAGGCTGTGTCACAACAGCTCTGGTCTATCCAGAACTCCTTAATCCGATAGTAGCGTTGCAGATATTCCAGAAGACTTTCAAACACGACGAGCTGAAATGCGGTTGCATCATTTTTCAGCCCGACGAGGGCGCAGCGATGTTCCGTCTCTCTTTCCTTCGATTGAAACATACGTTTGACTATCGCTTTATGAATTGCGTATCCGGCTTTATGTACGATCTGTCCTACACGCCCGACTGATACACCGACAGCAGTTCCAGCCGCCTTTTGTGTGCTTCCGTCTTTGAGCATGAGCATCACAGTCCGGGTTCGGTCATCCAGCCCCATGATCTGTTCTACTGCAAAAGCGTCTGTCTCTTCGTCATAGAGGGGGATGACGGTTTTCCCCTCGCACCCGTAAGCATATTCAACCTGAGTATTTGTGGGATCAGCAAGACTTGGATAGTAGTAGGCGAGAACAAAGTCGCACTGCCGGATTACCCAACGCTCAACCTTATTTAATCGCTGAGTATTCCAGTTTTCATTCCCCCGTCCCTTTCCAACATCGGCCTCTGCGGGAACAAAACGAGATGGAATGCAGGGGGGCATAAAGGTGTTATACGCACTGGAATACCAATCGTCCTTATCTGCTTCCGGGTCGTACACACGGACGATCTCAATATCCTTTTCAGGATACTTGGTTTTCATCATGATACAGCGGCTCAAGGCGAGCTGATAAAAGATGCGATTGACCATGTAGAACCAGAACTCAACTCTATCATCGCTCTGTACCAGCTTGTCCAGTTCGGAGGTAAGTTTGTCTCGCACCTTTACCTCCATAACTTCATCCAATCCAATAAAGCAGCACCTCTTCAATCAAACACCTCCATGTTCATCCAACGGCATATCCAGCGTATAAGGGTCTATCGTGATCACGGGCTTCCCTTGACGCTGCGCATACCGCACGGTCTTTCCCGTCCCGCTCGGTTTTCCATTCCAAACCGCTATGAGATAGTCCGCATGATCCACCATGTACCGATTTCTTCTGTCAAAACAGTCTGGCGAGTACCGCTTCTGGATGAGCGTTTCCTTATCACACTTAGCAGCAATGTCGTAATACCGGTCTCGCTGTTCCTCCGTCCATTTGCTCGGCTGCTCTTCAAATGGAATCGCACTTTCCAACATTATAGCGGGATATTGACTTGCCTTCAACCCGAGAACAATTTCCGCTGCATACATATCTACCCCAAGTGCCATGCCCGTAATGAAATATGAGACCTCATGTTCTTCGATTAAACGGACAATCTCGTCTCGGAGTTTTTGCTTGAGGGTTATGCAGCGATCATCGACCTCATTAAACCCGAAAGGAAGGCTTTGCGGCCTATGGCCTGTGAATGCGCATTTTTTCATCATTACAATCAACCCCCTAAACTATGTCGTTAATACAATAACTAATTCGCTAATACATAGTATAACATAAAAAAAGAGAATAACGTCGAATTGTGACGGGAAAGAAAAAAGCTGCGTGAAATAACACGCAGCCTGACAGTCTAAATGTGGATTCAGTTTTCTTTCTCCTGACGAATCATCAGCTCAACCATCTGCAAAATGCGCTTCTGCGCTTCTGGCGGGAGGGCGGATAGCTCGTCAGAGAGTTGGGATGCCTTGAAATCTGTGGAGTGGGTTAGAACATCGCAAAACACCGCATCAGCCGATGTTTCCAGCCCATTGAGAAGCAGAATCAACTTTTCACAACGAGGGAACGCGGCTCCCCTCTCTACCGTAGAGATATAATTTGGAGTCAAACCCGTCCGCTCAGCAAGTTGTTCCTGTGTAATTCCGAGTTTTTCACGCGCCTCTTTCATCCGCTTTCCTATTCGCTTATCTATCATGGAAAGTCCCCGTGCCTTTCTATATCATTCTCAATATGATTATATGGATAAGCGATATAGTTATACAGAAACGCTAATATTTAGACTATGCCTGAACAAATGAGTTGCGCACAAAAAAAGAACCTCAGCCAGCCTCTTTCTTGGGCTGGCTGAGGTTCTTATGGATGAAGCGGCTTGCAATCTGTCGGGAAAAAGAGAGGTGAAATTAGTGTCCGAAATCGACCTTTATCCCGACAGTTTCAGCCTTGGGACATGGGATAGGAAATCATACGGGGCACTCCGTTTGCACAGCTCTGAGGGCTGAAAACCCTTGATTTTCAACCCGAATCACGACAGTAAATTGTCTCTATCTGTCCGCTTGGATGCGTAATGAGGGCAGCGCACCACTTTGGCACGGAAACTCTGTTTGCACCCTCTCGTACAGCGGCGGCAAACAGCACTATATTTACGCCGCCCGTCCTCATCAAGGAAGAATGCCCACTCATCCTTCCACTTCTGGCTCCTGCTCATCTATCCCGGTCACTGTTCCTTTCCTTTTGAGAGGTGGGCTTATCCGGCTGCGGCTCAGATTTTGCAGACTTCAAGCGATCCATGATGGAGACCTTGCCTGTCCTGTCCGCGCTCTTTTCCGGCTCCTTTGGGCCGTTGTTGATGATACCGTCGATCATGCCGTAATCATCCTCAAGGGACATCTCGGCTGCCTTGAGCGGGTTTTCTCGCTCCAACTGTTTTTGCCAGTCCAGCTTGGTCACCCCGAAGATGCCGCCGCGCTCTGCATGGGTTTTGAGACCATCTGCATCAATCACTTTGCTCTCGGTGTTATCACCGTAGAGTGCAAAGACATCGCAGGACTTCATTACCTCAGAAGCGGCTTCCTGTCTCAGCGGAAGCATACCGCCCCACACATAGCCGTAGTCCTTCATCTCGTCAATGGAAATGGTTTCGTCAGGCACTTTGTCAACCGTCATGACTTCCTGATGGAGAAGATCCACCGTATGGTCGGAAAAGCCGTCGAATGCATCCGGCAAACAGAGCTTGCACTGTTCATCCACAACCGCCCAAGCAATCTTGTTTCGTAGTTGCTCATGCTCCACCAGATAGAAGGTGTGTCCGTCGATCTCCCGGTGGTCAATGGTGTGCCAAGTTCCCGGAAGTCCGTCAATATGGAGTCCTTCCGCGATTGGCCCCACGGGAACATCCTGCTGCTTGAAAACCTCTTGTCTGACCTGTTCCTCGTTCATCATGGGAATGGCGATGATCCTATCACCAAGTTTGGCAAACTGCTCCGGGTATTTGAAGAGGTCAGAGAATTTCCGAATCTGGTCAATATCCAGAGAAGAAAAGTTCTCATCGGAGAGGCCCACGACCAGAAAAGTACCGGCCACAATGTCGTAAAGCTCGCCGTCCTCGTCCCGCAACCCACGGTTGAGGGGCAGACCATCCAGTTTGCCTTCCTCATTACAGATTAACGCTACCTTGTCCTCAAATGGATACAAGGCTTCAATCAAGCCGCCTACTTCCCTTTGAAGAGATTCAAGGCCGGGTTCGATCTCCTTCAGGACCGGCTCTTTTCCCGGCTCGACAGACAAGACAATGAGGGTATTACCCTGAGCCAGCTCGTCAACACAGCCAGTGATGATATACTCATCCGGGATGTCTTCCCGTGTCCCGTCATAATATTCCTTAAAACTCTCCCCTGTGGGCCGGATGTAGCCCTGATCCGTAAGCCGTCCGTCCTCGTTGATTGCACAGTCCTCGCCGTACTGGGCAAAGTCGATGTAGTCCACAAAGCTGCCAAAGCGACCATCTTCATTCGCTCCGCTTTCCTCAAAGTACATCCGCCCAAGGTCATCATAGTCCTTAATTCCGGGAATAAAGTCATAGCGGTCGAGATTATAGGTAAGATTGATGAGGCTTGTCAGGTCAGTGACTTCATCGCAGCCGCTATCCATGATTGCCACAAACTGCTCCTGCTCTGCAACCGACATCTCATTCAGGCGAGAGGCGAAATAATTGAGCGCGTCAAGGTTTTCATACTCACCAAGGAGCTTCGAGACAGCGTGAATGGGGCAATCGTAGTCGGTAATGAACCATTCCTCATATACATGGCCTGTACCGTCATCGCGCCCAATCCCGATGCGCTCAAAGACTTCTTTCATCTTGTCTTCGGTGGTGGGCAGTTTCACCCACTCACCGACAAGGCTTCCTTCATTGTACTTGCCAAGATTGGTGACAAACACTTCCAAGCTATCGTCCAGCAAAGGCATAAATCAGATCCTCCCCTCAGTCAGTCAGCGTGGAGTCCGGGGCAAAGTAGATTGCCCCAAACTCGGCATCACTCATCGCTTCCAGCTTTTTTACCGTCTTGAACAGCAGCTCTGCCATCTCATCGTCCACCTCAGCCAGCGGAATACTTTTTATCTCGTTGAGCAGGGCATACCGGCTGGATGTGTCGAAGCAGCAGATCAGGTTGAACTCTTCCACATTGAACATTGTAGTCACATCTCCATTTCATTTGTTTTGGCTTTTCCTGTGCGCACAGCCTGTCTTTCGGCCTTTTTCGTGGACTGTGATTTTTCTTTAAGTTTGGCAAGAACAGAGGTTTTCTTTTGCGCTGCCTGATCCCGGGCGTCAATCGCCTCCCACAGCTTTTCGGATGGTGCATCCTCAACATACGAGCGAATGATGGAGAGGCGTTCGCAGAGCGGTTTCGGATGCCGCTTGTCCGAAATGTCGGTCAAAGCGGCCTCATCTCTGGTAAAGTCAACACCATCGACGCGGACGGTCTTGCCGTCCTTGACAGAATGGCCCACGCGGGTGGCCTTGCCACACTTGGGGCAGACGGGCATGACCTTGCAGGCGTAGATAGCGCCCTCAGCTCGGAGATGCTTCCCCGTTTCCTGCCTGCCATTCTCAGCGGTATGCGTCACCAGAACATTGTTCCCATGCCCCCACAGTGCCTTTGCCTTCGACACCCACTGATCCTGCGGGAACCCGGTAACGGCGACTTGCCCACCGCCTTCAAGCTCTTTCATCAGGATTTTTGTGTCCAGTACAGGCGCGGCCTTTTTCGCGTCCTCGCCATAAATCTCAAAGTAGCCATTCTGAGCAAAGCAGACAACCGAATCAGGATTTGCTTCTTTAACAGCGTTGTAAGCCGTCTGTGCGTCGAAGGAGAGGACACCCAACTTCTCTGCTTTTCCATGCCGGACAGCAAGGTCGTGAAGGTGGTCTTCGATACTCCCCGTCTTTGCATAGTGGTTGAGCTTGAACCGCTCTCGACGGAGGATCATGTCAAGTTCATGCGCATCTTCGGGAAGAAAGGCCATCGAAGCGACGCTCCCATGCTCATCCTCCATAGCCCTTGCATCCCGCTGGTAACTGCGGTAAGGGAGGAAATATGTGGCATCGTCCTCGAAAGTTACCGCCACTTTCTCAACAGACACTGTAAGACTTTTCATGCGCTCTACATGAGCGGCGTAGTCCAGTTCAATGAGGTTGCCTTTGACAGCACCATCCTCTGTCACGGTGATCTCGACCGAGTAGGCCAGAATGGGATCATGTGTCTGCTCATGGTAGAACTCCCACACCTTGTTCTCGTAGGAGTCTTCAACATACACCTCCTGCTCACGCAGCAGATAAGTCCCACTCGGACGGGACATCCAAAGCAAATGCTTATCTTCGGGAGACTGGGAGGCGGCGAGGTCGTGAAGCAGTTTGGCATCCAGCTCGAAATCTTCTTTGTAGTTCTCGGTGTGTATGTCGGTGATCCGCCGCAGCGCATCGACCAGATCAATATTCTCGTATCGTGCTATCGTTCATCACTCCAATCCCATCTCCTGCTTTTTCGCCTTCGCCGGTGCTTTCTGCTCCGGCTGAGCCTTGGCCGCAGCCTTGAGTTGTGCCCGGATGGAGGGCTTCTCCTGAGACTGTTCCTTCTTCACATATTCCAGCGTGGGGTTAAGCTGCCGGTAGCAACCCCGTGTTTTGTGTGCAGAATATTTCCGGTGGATTTGAAACAGCGGTTCTCCGTTCTGCGTAACTGTATTTCCTTCAATCTTCACGCCGTTCCTTGCCATGACGAGGTGAGAATGGTCGGAGGCACTGTACCGGGCGAGCATCCCGTCATTCTCATGAGCAATCCGGCTCTTGAGGACATCCATGACGGCTTCCTTGATCTCTTTCTCCGTCGAAGTGAGCTTGTGCCGGACAGGAGCCGCTTTCTCCATCCCCTGCGGGGTAGAAACGCTGGTCTCAACGGGGGTTGTCTCTGCCTTTTCCTGCGTGACCTCCGCTTGGATCTGCTCCGAGGCTTCGGTGGTATGCGTCATGTCCGGCCTATCCGTCTGACGCTGGAACTCCGATGAAAAAAGGTCTAATAGGCCCGGATTGACCAAATCGACCATAAAACGGGGGGCGGTTTCTGAGTTGACCTCAACGGACTTCGCCCATTCCTTATTCTCACGGGAGATCCTTCCATCATGATCTTTGGCCTGAATAGTTGCCGCAAGGACATATTTCACACGCTCGTCGGAGAACTGACCCAAAACGCTCTTCACGGCCTCTTTGGAATTAAGGCAGTTGTCCCGGTAGCAATCCGAAATAGCCCGTTCAATCGCGTCCCGACAGGAGATATTCGCATCCAGAGAGGCATGATACGCTTCCATTTCACCGGCTTCGTAGGCGTAATTTGCAGTCTCGTTGTAGATGGGATCATCGCTGACAGCGTTTACTCTCACCACCTTGTCCTGAAAGCCTTCGTAGTCAGGCAAAACCATCGGATCAGGCAGATCGTATTCCATGCTGAGCCGCTGGACGGCCTCCTGAATGGAACACTCCGGGGCCTCCAGGACTCCGCCATCCAGAAGTTTCATGTCAGCAGAGTAGACGGAGTAGTCGTAACCTCCGTCCGTCTCATGAAGTTCGATGAATCCCTTGCCAGCGGATTCCACCGCGATCTCCGTCTTGCGGTGCTGCTCCTGCTCGGCCAGCAGCACTTTGAGCTTGGCGTCGATGCTCTCAATCATCTCCGCCGCTGTGCGCTTAATGGTTTCAAGAGAACCTTTCAGCTCCTTGACGTCCTTGTCCGAAGACCAACCGGCCACATAGCCGAAAGAATAGTCTGAGGTCTCGATTCCGAACCGCTGGCATACTGTGTACGCTACGCTCTCTGCCTCGACCTCTTTTGTGCGCCGGTCTTTCTTATCCTCGGGAGCCACTTTGTCATCGGGGCCTACCGCATGGAGCTTGGCATGGGCAATCTCGTGAATGGCCGTTTTGACCGTTTGCACCTCGCTCATTCCATCCTGAATGGCGATACGGGCCTCAACATGAGAGTAGAAGCCCTTTGCTCCATTCGGGATATTTTCAAAGGAAATGGGTACCGGAGATTCCTGTTTCAACGCCTCAAAGAAGGCTGCATAATTCTCCACAGAACCGATCAGCTCATTGACGGTTATCTCAGGAAGTTCTTTGCCTTCCGTCTGGCTGACATCAAACACCGTAACCACCTTGAAAGCGGGATGCGTTGTTTCCACAACCTCTTTCACCGGCTTGCCGTCAGCGTCCAGCACCGGCTTCTGCGTGACGGGATCAAGTTTTGTCTGTTCCTGCTGGACTTTGTAGGGCGCGGGAGCCAATATCTTGATACCATGTTCCTGCGCTTTCACTTGGCGGTCGAAGTTTTTCTTCCAAGAGTTGTAACCGGCAACGTAAGTTGCATCGGGCCGCTGCATTGCGATGAGGACTGTATTTCGGAAAGAGTAATTGTAAAACTTGGACATCGTGCAAAGGTATTCTTTGTACTTTTCAGATTCAAAGAGATCCTTGATGCCCTGTTCCAGCCGTTCAGTGATCTCCCTGACTTGCTGGACGCTTTTTGGTGTAGGCATATAACCCTCCATTCATGATTCAGGATAAAATAAGCCCCGTCTGTGGCTTGCTCAACAGGCGAGCTTTTACCTCAGACGGGGTTTCCGTTCTGGTCAATCGACGATGATATAGGTTACTGGTGTGTTCCCACTCAATCAGCCGGTCAAATAAGTCCATATGCTGATTGACCATGTGGGAGAGTTCCGTGTTCGCAGCGTTCGGGCAAAACCAACACCCGTTGCGTTTGGAATGTGCATAACACGGCGAGAGCATATTATGCTTTTCACACAACCGCCGCGCATCTTCTTCTGTCATACCGTACTTGGCAAGAAGACTGATGTCCTTCTCGTGATCCAGTCTGGCAAGTCGTTTCGGCTCATCCAGTGCAATCCCTACATAGCTGCGAGTATCCTCAGACTGCGCTTTATGGTATTTGCGGAGGGGAGGCATTTTACAGTCCCGATTTACCGCACACATTCCCGGCCAGACAAAGCCACGGGTCATGCCCTTGTAAGGGCCTCTCACAATGATGTGATGGAACACGTCATCGTAGGTTTTGGTTCCTCTTAGCATGGTGAATTTACAGCCGAGTTCTTTTTCGACGAACGGCTTGAGCTTTTGATAGATGAAGTCCCGATGCTCAGGGATCTCGCCGCTGGTATTCTGGTCAAACATCACCTCACTGTAAATGACTTCATCCAGAGGCTCGTTTTTCTCCGCAGCAAGAAGAAGGGTCGCTACGCTATCCTTGCCTCCGCTGCACGAGGCAATATATTTTGGCCTGCTCATTGACCACCTCCTGTTTCTATTCGATGAAAAGATTCTCTTGTCAAGGCATCATGCGTCCTTGCTTGATGCGTAAATCCGGTGTACTATATTTCCAGCTAAGTTAGACGGAGGGTTTTCTAATGAAATCCATAGACAAGTCATCGGGACGAAAATGTGCGTATAGCATGGCTGCTCGTGTTCTGGCTGGAAAACTTGTTGAAGACGGCATACTGAATAAACCGATTGCACGAAAGCCACGCAAGAATGACACCGACATCCTTTTTATCTTCAATTCTTCTGCATACTTCATTCGTGTAGGGGAGAAATGGCTTTCGGAGCGTCCCGATAACGAACCTCTATGGACTCCCTCTTTTATTGAGCATGAGATATGGGAGAAAGCAGCTAAGGCATTCCAGCCCCGGCATGATCTCAGGTTCAATGTTGAAACGCATCTGTTTCCTGAGATGAAGGATTACATCCGCAGCCTGACGGATGAGGATTTAGTTGCCCTGATAAGGGATTACCTCTTGGAGTCGGACATTCTGAATTGTCCTATCCGGCAGAGCGGCGGGAACACCTTTTTCTTTGACGATGCAGAAACCTATACGATGGATAAGGGATCGACCCGTTTCCCGTATGAACGGCGCGTAAAATTTCACCTCTTTCAAGTCAAAGACTTCGCATCTTTTAATATGAATGTCTGGGTCAAAGCGGTGACGAACTTTAATCCCGGAATGACACTGACAGATTGCGCCAGAGTATTTCTCGAAACAGACTTGGAGCCGAAATCGGCAGCGCAGCTTCCATATATCGACCAGCTCATTCAGCAGATCCATTCTCCTGAGTTTGAGCGTGTCCCTGAGAACATGAACACAGGAACATTCGACCGCATCCGTGTTCTGGTCGGTCTGCCACGCTTTATGTTTCAGACATGGGATGATCTGCGCACCGCTGTACGGGAAAACCGCAGGAAGATCGACCAACGTGTAATCCAGAAGATTGAAAGCGACCGCCAGTTCAGGAGGTATCACATCCCACTGAACTTCCTCACCCTTAGCGAAGTGCTGTTGCGCAAAGACTACTCTCTGGAATACATCTTTGAATTGAGAGGCAATGAAGTCCGAATGCTGACAAAGGGGGCTTCCGACAGGTAAGCCTCACTTTTTCCCGTTGCTCTCAAAGTCGAGCTTGAAGCTGACATACTTCCCGCCCGTGTCTGCCAGTCGGATAATCGCATCGTAAGGCTCAGGCCGCTTCGAAGTATAAAGCCCTTTGACGCAGGACCAGCCCTTTTCCAGCAATTCCTTGGCGATCTTCTTCGTCAGCTTCTTTTTCTTGCTGGAAAAGAATTTGTTGTCCTCCCACAGGCAGAATGAACAAGACCTGTTTGAGCAGTAGAAGTTACCCCTGCCCACATAGACCGGAGAACCACAGCGAGGGCACTTTCCAATGACCTCCTTTTCGCTTTCAAACCGTTTTGCCTCCGTATCGGAGAGGAACGGATACGCTTTAACCAGCTCGGATGTCATTTCCACGATACCGTCAAGAAAAGCCGAAGCGTCCGCGCCGCCTCGTTCGATCTGCATGAGCGTGTTTTCCCACTCAGCAGTCATGGCGGGAGAAGTAAGCTGTTCCGGCAGGACGCAAATCAGGTTGTTCCCATCTTTCGTCGGAACGAGAGACTTGCCCTTCCGCTGGACAAAGCCACTCTTCACCAGCTTTTCGATAATTCCAGCCCGTGTCGCCGGAGTACCGAGGCCCTTCTTCTCTGTATCCTCATCGAAGTCTTCATTGCCAGCCGTCTCCATGGCCGACAGGAGAGTATCTTCCGAGTATGGTTTCGGCGGCTGAGTGAAATGCTCCGTGAATGTGGCCGCGACCGCAGGAATGGACTGGCCCTCCGTCAGAACCGGCAAAACCTTCTCCGCATCTATTTTGTCTTTCTCTTCTATATCCTGGTCCTTGAGCGAGGTGCGGAAGCACGTTTCAACCGCTTTCCAACCGGCGCGGACAATGGTTTTGCCCTTTGCCTTGAAGGAATAGCCCCCACAGGTGATAGTGATGGCGGTTTCCTCATAGATGTGCTTCTCACCGGTGGCGGCAAGGAGACGCATGGCGACAAGGTTGAGGATTTTCTGCTCAGAAACTGGCAGAGTGGACAGATCCTGCTTTTCAAGCTGAGCCGTGGGGATAATCGCATGGTGGTCAGTGACTTTTGCATTGTTCGTGACCCGCTTGATGTCTGGCTCCACCTCCATCTCATGGAAGAGAGAAATATAGCGGCAGACGAGGGAGATCACCCGGCGCACCGTGTCGGACATATCATCGGTGACAAACTGGCTGTCTGTCCGGGGGTAGGTCAGGAGCTTCTTTTCGTAAAGGGACTGCACAAGATCGAGGGTCTGCTGTGCCGTGAACCCGTAATATCGGTTTGCCTCCCGCTGCAAGGTGGTCAGGTCATAGAGTTTGGGCGGATTTGCTGTCTTCTGCGTCTTTTCAAGAGAAGAAACGACGGCTTGCTGTTGATTGCAAGCCGTCGTGATTTTCTTTGCATCCTCTTCACTTTTGACCTTTTCCAAGTCCGCAGTCAGGCCATCCGCACCGATATGGACATTGAAGTATTTCTCCTTTTTGAAGGAGTTGATCCTGCTGTCCCGCTGAACAAGCATTGCCAGCGTCGGGGTCTGCACACGGCCAACAAGTAGCTTTTTGTGGTAGAGCGTAGTGAACAGTCTTGTCCCATTGATGCCCACGATCCAGTCCGCCTTTGACCGGCACAGTGCGGCCTCATACAGCGCATCATACTCGCTGCTGTCCCGAAGGTGAGCAAATCCATCAAGGATTGCCTCGTCTTCGAGTGAACTGATCCATAGCCGCTTGAAGGGTTTTGTGCATCCAGCCTGATGATATACCAGCCGGAAAATCAGTTCCCCTTCGCGCCCTGCATCCGTAGCGCAAACCAGTTCGTCCACGCGGGGGTCCTCCATCAGATCAGACAGTACATGAAACTGCTGTGCCTTATCCGTGGAGACCTCAAATTTCCAGTCCGAAGGAACAATGGGCAGATCATCATACCGCCACTTCGCCAACCGATCATCGTAGTGGGAAGCATCAGCCAGTCCGACCAAATGCCCCACACACCACGAGACGATATAGCCATTGCCCTCAAGAAAGCCTTCTCCGCGTTTTGACGCGCCTAAGACCTTCGCAATGGACTGTCCAACACTGGGTTTCTCCGCAATGACCAAAATCATTCCTGTTTTTCCTCCGTTTCTTCTTCATCCTCATCGGAGGTATCCGTCTCCGTCACTTCGTCTTCATTGACGTAAGGCTCTTCCTCGTAGTCCTCATCATCGAAGAAATCCAGATCCTCTTCCGTTTCTTTCTTGCCGCGAATGAACTTGAAGTAGTAGTAAGCAGCGCCGCCGATTCCGATAATGGCAACCACAGCAATGATCATACCGATATTTACCGAACTCTCGGTTTTCTCCGGTTCAGCTTCGCTTAATTCCTCGCTATCGTTCTCGTCCGGCACCGGAGCAGCACCCGTGCATTCGCTCATGTTGTTTTTGCATACAGGGCACTCAGTATTAACGTCACCAGCCTCACACTTATCTGTGCAAACGCAAGTGGTCAGTTCCGCTGCGGTCTCATCATCCAGCAGGGACATCAGATCGGTTTCATCTACCAGATTGAGGAAGTAGGTCTGGTACTGCTCTTCTTCCTCGTTGATGGGCGCATCATAGTCGATTACGATGTAGAAGGTATTGCCGCTCTTGGACTGTACGGTGATGAACTGCTTATTGGTGGCCTTATCATAGAGCAAGTCCCTTGTGTATGCGTTTCCCTCGCCATCGAACGCCTCTGCGTCCGGGGCCGGAGTAGCGGAAACAGGAGGCTCTTCCGTTACCTCTTCCGGCTTAGTGGCTTCCGTAATGGGGAGGGCCTGTTCAGTGTCATCTGCGTAAGCGTAGGCGGGAGAGGCGAAACCACAGGACAGCATCGCAAAGAGTACGATCAAAGGCAGCATTCTCAATCCTTTTCGCTTAGTCATGGTCAGTCACCTCCGTTTTCGCGTTATCCGAGAGCATGGGCTTCGGCTGCTCCGCATTGCCGCCCTGCATAGTGGCGAGAAAAGCCATAATCTGATCCTTGTCCATCACCATAGCCCGGACGGTGTTGATGATCTCAAGGTTTTCCATCTCGGTCTTCTTCTCACGCATTTCCTTGATCTGTGCCTGAAGGTCCTCGAATTTCTTCTCGGCCTTGATGAGGTCAGCACAGAGTTTATCGTATTTCGGGTTCATCGCGTCGCTCCTTTCAATCAGTAGTTTGGTCTCCCAAAGGCAAGGAAATGGGACTGCCAGTAGGAGGTGTTGATGGAGGAATACTGCACGGGGTCTCCGCAGTGCAACATCACATTGTCACCCACATAGATACCCACATGGGATACGCCGGTGGTTTCATAGGTGCCTTGGAAGAAAATCAGGTCTCCCGGTTTTGCTTCGCTTCTGGATACCGGCGAGCAGATATTGTAAAGCCCCTGTGCGCCAAGGCGACCGGTATTCACAAGTCCGCTGTTGGTCAGCACATAGGAGACAAAGCCGGAGCAGTCAAAGGAGGTAGAGGGGTTTGATCCGCCCCATACATAGGGATAGTTCAGATATTTCTCCGCTTCCTCGATGAGTGTCGCAAAGGTATCATCCGTCAGGTAGTCCGGGTTGACCTCGTATTCCTCCGGGGGATTATTGATGTATTTATCCACATACTCGGAGTCCGGGAACAGGTCCTCACGGTTGCCCACCACGGACATATAGGCAGAATACATGGAGAGCTGGTCTTCGGACATGATGTAAACCGGAACATGGCTGAGATTGAAGTTTTCCAGTGTCACATAGCAGATGTAGTAGTCATAGGGAACGCGAACGGTGTACGAATGGCCCTCACTGTCTGTTCTCCGCTCTGTGCGGTATCGTGTCTCCACCACTACATTTTCAGTGAGGATGTACTGCTTATCGAACAGCATTTCCAGCGTCCCTTGTACTTCATCCAACGTGAACTCGGCCTCGTGGAGGGCAGAGAGGATGGAGATCAGTACATAAGGATCATGCTCGATGTCATCCAAATCGAAGTGATACTCGTCATAGCTGTGTGTGGCCTCGTAGTTGTCAAGCATCTCTTGAAGGTCTGTTTCCATCTGACAATACTGCTGCTCCGCACCAAGCATGGCCTCGTCCTCACTCAGGTAGGAAGACGCAATGATTCCTTGACCGGTCTGTGTGAACATGGCTGTGCATGAACTGAATCCCGCTGCAAAAAGGACGATGCAACCCACGCCGACCCCGAGCCAGATCAGTGTTTTCTTACTGTTCGCAATGAACTCCCTGACCTTATCCGCCGCTTTCTCACGAACAGATTTGCCGGTCTTGTTGGTTACGGCAGATGCCGCTCCCGTACTGGCTTTCCGCGCCTCCGCATACTCCTTTTGTATCCGGTGTTTCTGATAAAACCTGTTCAGCGTACCACTGCGCAACTCAGGGTTTTCCTGCACAGTCCGCTCATAGTGGAGCTTCGTATCTGCCACACTCGCCTTATGCTCAAGGCGGGACACCTTTTCATAGGGTTTGTTCGCCTTGACCTGACTGTGATGGGAGAGTTTACGGACAACACCCTCCGTAGCAATCTCTGTCTTATGCGCACCCTCCACACCAGCGTTATCCTTCTCGTATTCATGGATTTTAGCGTGGAACGCAGAGCCAACCGTGTCACCGGCTTTGGTAGCGGTCTTCTTTGCCTCAAATTGCAGTTTACTTGGGCTTTTCGGTGTTTTTAGTTCGTCCTCGAAGTGGAGCTTGGTCTTTACCTTGCCGGTTTCTTCGTCGAAAGTCCGCTCCGCCTTGATGACTTTCTTGGTAGGAAGTTTATCCCTTGCTTTATCCAGCCGCTCATGCAGCGCATCAGAGCGACGCTCAAGCCGCTGTATTTTGCAGGAAGTCACATTACCAACGCTCTCACCACCGGTCGAAGCAGAAGGATCAAGCTGGATGTCGGCTACCGCTCCCTCCACCGGTTTTGCCTTACGAACGGCATCCGTTACAGCGGTATGGGCGAGGATACTTCCCACACTGGCAGATGTGGAATGCTGCCCCTCAATATGGAGGGGCAGCGGAGACGTGGAACCATCAGGAAGCACAGAAGCATCTTCATCTTCCGGTCTACCCTGAGCGCGGCCATGCCGCTCAGATAATACGGCGGTAAGGTCAACATCCGTCTCTCTTGGCTTGAGAAGTTGCCCTTCTTCAAGCCGGGAGGAAATGCGCTCCGATGTGCCTTCGGTCAGATTGTCCTCAACCGCGCCGTCTCTGGTCATACGCAGGACTACCTTGTCCTTTGGTTTCAACTTTTCGCGGGGCAATCTGGATCACCTCCGATTCGATTGTGCGCCATCTCTGTATAGGCGGGATTAAGTTCAATTCCGATATAGTGGCGATTGAGCTGCTTCGCTACAAGTCCCGTTGTACCGCTCCCGAAGAAGGGGTCAAGCACTATGCCGCCTTCGGGACATCCGGCGAGCAGACAGGTCTCCACCAGCTTAGGCGGATAAGCCGCATAGTGACCGCCCTTGAATGGGACAGTGTTGATGACCCACACATCCCGCTTATTCCGAAGCGTCGGGATCATCTCATCGGTAATGGCCCCGTTCGCACGGGGCCGGTTCATCGTCTGCTGCTGGTTCTGGCCGGGGACAGCCTGACTGAATTTGTTCCTGCTGCTGATTCCACGCATCATCCGCGCCACGGTGGACTGAGCCACCGGTTCAGCGATTGCCAGATGGTCAAAGAAATACTTTTTTGACTTGGAGAAGAGGAAGATATGCTCATAGCAGCGGGCGCATCTGTCCTTGACGCTCTCAGGCATTGGATTTTCTTTCATCCAGATGATGTCGTTGCGAAGATACCAACCGGCCTCCCGCAGGGCAAACGCCAGCATCCAAGGTATCCCGATCATATCCTTTGCCTTGCAGCCCTCTACCTTGTGGTTCAGCGCAATAGCCTGTCCATTTCGTCCTTTCGGGTTCTTCGGATCAACAAAGTCACCCTGATTGCCTTTCCCTGCATAGGTATCTGAGATGTTGAGCCAGAGCGTCCCATCAGGGCGCAGGACGCGCCTGACTTCATTGAATACCCCTGTCAACCGCTCTACATATTTCCCCGGTGTCGCCTCCCGTCCAATCTGGCCGTCCACGCCATAATCCCGGAGCGCATAGTATGGAGGGGAGGTCACGCAGCAATGTACGCTTGCATCCGGCAGTCCTTTCAGGACAGAGATACAGTCGCCGGTATAAATGTGGTCAAGTTCTATCGCTGTCACTCCTTTACTGAATTGTCAGATTTGAAGAATAAATGTCGAAAAGTGTCCGAAAAGTATTTCCTTGTTGGAAGTAGTGATATAATCGCCTTCAAATACTTCAAGGACGGTGTTACTTATGAAAGACCTACGAGTTGTCCTGCGGCCTCTGGGACTGAGCGGACGGTACAAGGGATTCCGTCAGCTATGCTGTGCCCTTGAACTCACTACAAAAGAGCCGGAACGCCTAAGCGCAGTACGGGAGTCCGTTTGTAAGGAGGTTGCTCGGGAGTTTAACTGCTCATGGGGGTCAGTTGACCGGAATTTTCGGACGATTATCGCAAGGGCTTGGAAGGTCAACCCAGTCCTCCTGTCAGAGATGGCGAAGGATTATCCTCTGACAAAGAAGCCATCCGTTGGGGAGTTCCTTGAACTGCTGACAACCTATATGCTCCGCGAGGATTAACTGCGATGTCTTAGTCGGAGAAATACTCATCCGGCTCATCGTCCTCTTCCTCAAGGTCATCTTCCCATCGGTCAATGATCTCTTCGGCCTCCTTTGCGGCGTTCCGGTAAACGCTCAGTCGGTTCTTCTCGAAAGCGGCATAGGCGGGGACGTATTTGCCCAACTCATGGATGTTCTTTGCGTCCTGAGTTCGCATATCGCAGACCATATCAATGAGGTCGGCCATGGTCAGCAGATCCTCCACCATGCCATCGTATTTATCTTTGGAGATGGTCACTGTTTCCGGCGCAGCGGGGCAGCAGTTATCGTCCTCTTCTCGGACAGTGGAACACTTGCAGCGGTCGTAGTCCTCGCAGTCCTCACAAGAGCTGACCTCGGGGAAGCCCTTTGCCACCCGCATAAGAGCATTCTGGTACAGTTCAGATACGCGCTGCATTGTGGCCTCAGCCTTCTCTTCCAGCACATCCCGGACATGGAGATAGGGGCGGTGGTGCTTTTTCAGCGTGGACTCCTTGCGGATAAGGTTGACCAGCTCAATAGTGTCGGTCATCAGGTCGCAGACATCAAAAAGGCCGGACATGACTTCCAGATAGGGCAGCTTCACATCGCTGTCTCCGAAAAGGTCTTCCAGCTCTTCCATGGTGATGTTGTTATAGTCGAAGTTCATATTCGTTCCTCCTATGTTAAGCAATTTCTTCGGGTTTGGTGGTCATGATGCGGTACAAAGTAGTCTCCTTCGGGAAGTTATCCTTGAAGGGGACGATGGTGGAGCCATAGATGATCAGGCCCTCACCGGCATTGGAGTTGGTGATGTAGTTCTGCTGGCTCGGGGAGATATTCAAAGCCTTGGAGAGGATTTGACGGTCTCCGCTCGCCTGATTTAAGAGGTAGATAAAGTCGCTGTTTTCCAGAATGTTTTCAACCTCACGCGATGCCAGCAGATCCTTTACATTCTGGGTGATCCCGGTCGGCACACCACCCCACTTGCGGAAACGCTTCCAGATTTCCACACTGTACGCCGCCGTCTGCTCTTCCTTGAGCAAAAGATGGAACTCATCCATGTAGTAACGGGTAGTCTTGTGATGGGCACGGTTGACCGTCACCCTGTTCCACACCTGATCCTGCACGATGAGCATACCAAGTTTCTTGAGCTGCTTGCCCAATTCCTTGATGTCGTAGCAGACGAAACGGTTGTTGACATCCACATTTGTGCGATGGTTAAATACATTCAGCGAGCCGTGAACATAGATTTCCAGTGCCGTTGCAATGCGCTGGGCTTCCGGCTCCTTCTGACTGAGAAGCGTATTGTAAAGGTCTTCGAGAATGGGCATCTTCTCAGGCACGGGGTCAGCGAGATAATCCTGATAGACCATGCGGACTGTACGGTCAATGATGGTCTTCTCCACCGGCTGTAAGCCGTCTTTTCCGCCGACAATCAACTCGCACATAGAGAGTATAAAATCTGACTTGAGCGTCAGCGGATTTTCCTCTTCGGAGTAGTTCAGATTGATGTCGAGGGGATTGATGTAGTCTGGGCTGACAGGAGATACACGGATGACCTGACCGCCGAGTTTCTGGACGAGGGGATAATATTCTGCCTCGGGATCGCAGACAATAATGTCATCATCCGTGATGAGAAAGGCGTTCGTCATTTCCCGTTTGGCGGAAAAGCTCTTGCCGCTGCCGGGTGTACCCAAAATCAATCCGTTCGGGTTTTTAAGCTGTTTCCTGTCCACCATGATCATGTTGCTGCTCAGTGCGTTGAGGCCGTAGTACAAAGCCTCGCCGCCCTGAAACAATTCCTGCGTGGTAAAGGGAACAAAAATAGCCGTGGAGGAAGTGGTCAGCCCCCGTTCAATCTCAATCTGATTGAGACCAATGGGCACAGAGGACATCAGGCCCTCTTCCTGCTGGAAGTCCAGACGCTTGAGGGCACAGTTGTACTTCTGGGCGATGGAGGCGGTCTGGAAAATGGCGTTTTCGAGCTTCTGCCGGTTGGAGGCGGTATTCATGAGGATGATAGTGACGAGGAACATACGCTCGTTCCGGGTCTGAAGGTCATGCAATAACCGCTTCGCTTCACCGCCGTAGGTAGCAAGGTCGGACGGGATAATTTCCATGTCATATCCGCTTCGCACGGCTTTTTTCTGCTCTTCAATCTTCATCTTGTCGAGGTCAGTGATTTTCGACTTGATGCGCTTAATCGCCTGAGCCTGATCAATGCTCCGAATATGAAAATTGACCGTGATGTTGCTGTCCATGTCAAGAAAGTCAGCCAACATCCGGTCATTGAGTTCAGGTGCGAGGATTTGCAAAAAGCTAACCGCACCGATGGTCTTGCCCATCCGAAAGTATTTCCCTTCGCGGAAGTCAAACGAGGTAGGAGCGATGAAGTCTTTTGTGGAAAGGCCCGTTCGGGCCACCATGTCATAGGAAAAACGGAATGGCTCGTTCGTGTCCATGTTGAACACATCATGCAGCACCCTCAGCCGGTCATATCCCGACAACGGCTCCGTCTTGACTCCAAGCGTCTTGAAGTTATTGAGGATGTCTGCTTCAATGCGTTCGAGTTTCGGCTTGGCGGCACGAAGGCTGTCCGCCTCAATCCCGAAAGTGATGTATTTCTTCTTGAGAAGGCCGTTGTTCCCCTTAGCAAGCTGATTTTGCAGCATCTCAGAATACTCGCTGCGGATGTCATCAAAGGCATCCGCACGGGCAGGAATATGAATGGTCTTCTTGAACTCGTTGATGTCTGTCCGCTGATTGATGAAGGAGAGCTGGACAAAGATAGAGCTGTCGAAGAAGTTCAAGAAGTCACACCAGTTCTCAAAAATGCTGGTCTTATCCTCGTTCTGAGCGAGCTGGTAGTTGATGTCGTAGAAACGGACTGTTTTCGTATAGAGGCTGCTGTTCACCTTGCAGATACCGTCCCGGCACATCTCCACATAGGGAATCGTCTGCTGTGCAGACATCCGTGCCTTCTTTGCGCTGCGTCCCTTCCTCTTTGCCATGACGATTTTCTTCTTCTCGTCAGCGGAGAGCGCGTCACCGAAGACCCTGCCATTGCGGACGGTCTGCTTGGCCTTATCTGCTTTTTTTCTGGTGCTGCTCAATACGCGGTTCCTCCTTTTCCTGAATTTCCCGCTGAATAGCGGAGTAGAGATTATTTGTTCGATATGGACGCACCTTATCCCGGAGAAACATGGCCTTGACCATGTGGGCAAGGATTTTTTCCGCCGGTTGCCCGTCCTTTTCATAGAGTGCGAAGAAAACGAAAGGCAGCATCAGCGCGACCATAAGCATAGCCGCTGTACTTGTACCGAGGCTGGGTTTGGTAAGAAAATACAGAGGAACTCCTACCGCTGCGGCCAAGGCAAAGCAAATGAGCTGCCTTCTGGTCAGATTAAACATGACCTTTGTTTTAACCCGGTTCAGATCCTTCGGGACAGGCACAAACGCCATCGGAAGCCTCCTTTCGCATAGAATCTGTTATCCCTTGCATGATGTAAGCCACACATGGAACCGCAATGCTATTACCGAGCATTTGATACCTTTTGGTATCACTGATTGCCTTTCCGTCTACTCCCCGTGCCGTCCAGTCATCGGGATAGCCTTGGAGTCGTTCGCATTCTCTCGGGGTGAGGCGGCGAGCAAAGCGAACTTGGCTGCTGAGATCGCTGTGCGGAGGGATAATACACAAGTCGGTTTCATTTGCCATCCCTGCTGTTCGGGAAAGGCCAGCGCCCGATGCGCAAAGTGTTCCCGTGATTTTGGGATAAGCAACAACATGAGGAGATGATGCCGCACAAAGCGTTGGCTGGACGGGTTTAAGCGTCGTGTGGTTTAACTTGCTGGTGATCTGCTGTAAATCAAAACCCCATGCCTGACATCCAAACTCAGGCATGGGGACTGAGGACACGATTGGAAGATGTCCATGCGTTTCACAACGGATGGTAGGTGAAATCGCTCGTTTTTCTACTGAAATTGAACTTCCACCCTGATCGTTTAACACTTGGACTGCCTTTCCAAGGTTGTTTTCAAAATAGGCGGCAGCTCCTTGCCTCGGCGTTCCGCCCGCCTCAAAATACCCTCGCAGGCTTTTGGGGACAAAAAGTATCTGGCCGGAACGCTTTCCTCTAAAATCTGCGACAAGGAAGATTCGCTTGCGTCGCTGTGCTGTTCCGAAATATTGGGCATCGTACACGCACCAAGAGAGATCAACTCCGCCGCTTCGTACCAAACCGGCTCGTGCCCATCGGCCAGAATTAGGCATTGGAATTTCGGCCTTTGTGAACGCTTCAAGCACAGCCTTAAAGTCAAATCCTGCTGCGGATGACAGAGCTCCAGGCACGTTTTCCCATATTGCAAATTCGGGTTTCCGCCCATGTGTCACCTCCCGCATCTCATTGATTATTCTTATTGCTTCTGAGAATAGTCCGCTCCGCTCATCCGCCATGCCGAGTCTCCGACCTGCGATGGACAATCCCTGACAGGGTGAGCCGAAGGTGATAATATCGACCGGTGGGATGCTTCTACCATCTATCCTTGTTACATCCCCCAAGTGAGCCATCTGTGGTATTCTTGCTTTTGTAATCGAAATACATTCCGGGATGATCTCGCTTGCCCATAATGGTTGCACGCCGAAGAAAGATGCTGCGTAGGGAAAGCCGCCAATCCCGTCAAACAATGAGCCAATGGTAATCGAATGCTCCAAACAACGCCTCCTGTTCACAGAACAATATCAGACGAAACTTCGTTGCCCCAAACGTCCCACCCTTTGGGAGACTGACGGGCAAATAACTCGATGCGGGGAACATCCCCCATGAGCTGGACGATGCGGTTTCTTGCTTCGTCCGGCTTTTTGGAATGCTCTTCAATATGTGACATGATGACCTGATGTATGCCGGGATTTACCCGTTTCGGATGCCCTTTGGTTGCAAGGATACAAAACTCAGCATTGGCCCGTGTCCAATAGCCCATGCCCCAAAAGAGGCTGTCGCTCTTCCGGTTTTGCTTAATCCAGACGAAGGCAACCGTCTTGTAACGGAATCCCCATGCTTCGATCACTTGCAGAGCCTCTTGGAGACAGGGAAAAGTGGTCCATAGAAACAGGGCACAGTCTTTTTCCGCAATCTTTGAAACTGGAAGGGATTTGATGTCCTCAAGGCTCATCGTCGGGTAATGGCTCTCAGCCGACCGGCCTTGACCCTTTTTCGAGTATGTCTCGTAGTGCCACGGAGGGTCGGCGTAGATAATGCTGTACTTTTTCATGGTTCACCCCCTTTCTCAGTGGGCATTGAAGAGTGACTTTGCCAGCGATCCGGACTTGAGAAGAGAGAAGCAGAGAATGACCGTATAGGCCGCAACGGAAAACAGAGCGGAATGGATGTTGGCCGCAATGATCATGTTGTTGATGAGGACGGCATAGATGCCCACGCAGACCATAATCAGGAAGCCTTGGAAGGCGAGTGCGAACAGTCCTTTGAGGTAGTTGTTTCCGATGCTGCCCCATTCCCGGTTGCTCATTGTTGCAATCGGGATTGGCGCAATGCTCACGGTGCAATAAATCTCAATCATTCTTCCGTAGAGGATGACCGTGATCAGGATGGACATGATTTTGAGACAAAGGCTGATAATGAGCGTTTCAATGGCAAGGCCAAGCAGTTCTCCGACCCCCATTGCTTCCATTCCCGTTCTCATTGCTTCGATAGTTTCTGGAATGTCGATATTGGTATCGCCGCTGATGACACCAGCCGCGCCGGAGACAACATTCTGTCCGATGTCGAAGACAGCCATCACGATGTCAAAGGTGTTTGTTACGAGGTAGATCGCCACCGCTGCCTTGAAGAACCACTTAAAAAACATCCATGTCTCCATGTCATGCAAGTTGTTCTTTTCGGTAATCATGGAGATCAGCTCGTAGCACAGGACGAAGGTGATAATAATTCCCGCAATCGGGATAATCACACTTTCAGATAGCCCACGGATCATCGAGTAGATGCTGCTGTTCCATGTGGAGGGGGTTTTCCCGACCTCCGTTGCAATCACGCCTACCTTCTCGTTGACATCGGTGAACATATTGGTCAGGTTGCTCTCGATCATCCCCATCAGAAGGTCTTTGATCGCTTCTTCGATTTTTTCTAGGATAAAGCCCAACAATTCACCGCCTTTCGGTCAGGCTTGAGAAGCCTCGTTTAGAACAGACCAGAGAGTAAAGGAACCAAAGTAGTACCGATCAGCACGACCCCACCACCGGCCATGAGCTGCTTGATTCCTTGGCTCTTGGCTCCGGGATTATCGTTGCCATACCCTTCCATGAGGTTAATGACACCCCACACGGCGAGACCCGCGCCAAGCGCAACGACGAGAGTTTGTAAAACGGTGACAGCCTGAGTGATAAAAGCCATAAAATTCCTCCTTGCGTGGTATTAAAATTAAGGAGGGAGCGGAGCAACAACCGCTCCCTCCTTGGAAACAGGGAAACTGTCGAGCCTTAGAACAGGCCAGAGAGCAGAGGGACCAGAGTAGTGCCAATCAGCACAACCCCGCCACCGGCCATGAGCTGCTTGATGCCCTGGCTCTTGGCTCCGGGGTTATCGTTGCCATACCCCTCCATGAGGTTGATGACACCCCACACGGCGAGACCTGCGCCAAGCGCGACTACGAGGGTTTGCAGAACGGTGACAGCCTGAGAAATAAAAGCCATATAAATCCTCCTGAAAGTTCGTTTTGTTGTGATTTGATGTGGTTAAATATTGAAAATGGGCACAAAAAATAAGCCCCGTCGTTGTTCTGCTTCGAGCCAAAGACTCATGCGCAGTGCATCGACGGGGCTTTAACCGGCCTCGACCTCGCCCATGTCATAGAGGTCGAACCGCTGCGTGGGCTTGACCACCAGCTTGCGGGATCGGTATTTTTCAATGTCGAAGGCGTTCTCCTTCCGGTAGTCGGCCAGCAGCTTGTAGTTTGGATGCTTCGTAATATCGTACTTATCGCTGAGAAAAGGTCTCACGCCTCGAAGCTGCAAAATACATTTGCCGCCGTCCATCACGGCGATCTCGTCTTCCGACATCAGGGCTTTCCCGAGTTTCTGGTAGTTCAAGCCATAGGAATTGCTGTTAGATCGAGTTTCCGAAGTGTTGTATAGGTCTATCGTCTCCTTTCCAAGTATTTCACTGATCTCTTTTAACGTGGACTTCTCCTTGCCGCCGAGGAAAAGCATACTGTCGCAGTTCCCAACGATGGTGTCCGCAGCGTCCTTGTAGATAGTCTTGAGCTGAGACTGGGATTGCAGGACAATCGCGGCGGAAATCTCACGGCTTCTGATTGTTGCAATGAGTTTGTCAAACTTCGGGATTTGACCGATGTTCGCAAACTCATCTAGGATACAGCGGACATGAACAGGTAATCTCCCGTTATAGACATCATCTGCTTTGTCGCAAAGGAGGTTGAAAAGCTGGGAGTACATGATAGCGACCACAAAGTTGAACGTGTCGTCTGAGTCAGCCACTACCACAAACAAAGCTGTTTTCTGGTCGCCAAGGGTATCCAGATCGAGTTCGTCATAACTCATCAGCTCTCGCAGTTCAGCGATGTCGAAAGGCGAAAGCCGCGCACCGCAGGAAATCAAGATGGACTTTGCGGTTTTGCCAGCGGCCAACTTATATTTGCGATACTGCTTGACTGCAAAGTGATCAGGCTCTCTTGCCTCCAACTCGTCAAACATGAGGTCCACAGGGTTCTTGTACGTCTCATCATCCTCACGGGCCTCAGAAGCATTGATCATCTCCAACAGAGTTGTGAAGTTCTTTTCGTTGTCCGGGGCTTCGTACCAGATGTACCCGATTAGTGCGGTATAGTAGAGTTTTTCAGCCTTTACCCAAAAATCTTCCCCTGATTTATCACCATCTCCCTTCGTATTCACGATGATCGTGTTGACCAGTTTGAGGATGTCCTTCTCGGAGCGGATATAGGCAAAGGGGTTATAGTGCATCGACTTCCGAAAGTTCACCGTGTTCAGGACTTTGATGCGGTATGGCTCGTATATAACCCTGCCATGCTTGTCCTTGACGGGCTTGCCATCCTTCCCGAGTTTCGGAGAGCCACGGGCCAGCATTTTCCCGCATTCGACCAAGAGTGTACCTTTTGGATCGGTGACAACATACGATGAGTGCATTTGCATCAGGTTAGGCTTGACGAAAAACCGGGTTTTGCCGGAGCCAGAACCGCCGATAACGACCACATTTTTATTTCTCGCGTATTTCGGTTCCTTCGGGCGGCTGTTCATCGTCAAGCCCTCAGTCTGAGTGAGAATTACATTATTGGAGAACACTGGGTCGGTGTACGGCTTGATGTCCTCCGGTCGGCCCCATCGAGCTGACCCATACTCAACCCCTTGGCGGAATTTTTTGCGGTTTTTACCTCGCATATAAACTGCGAGCTTGAGAAGAAGACTACCCGTAACACCAACCAGCAGATCCATCGGATTGAAACTGGGCAACGGGTTTGAGAATGCTGAGCCGAAGTTGGCAAGGGCACCAAAAAGTTTGTCAGAGAACTCCGTCCCCGGTGCAAGTCTGAACACCGATGCGATCTTGTTCACAAAGTAGAAAGCGAAGAGGTAGGGGAAGTTAAGCAGAATGAGCTTTTTTACATCCGGCTTACCTGTCATAGCTCAACACCTTTGTCTTTCTCCTTGAGTTTGACTTTCTCCTTGTGCTGTGCCCTCGCTTGCACAATCTGACGGGACAACTTCTGCCGCAGCGAAGGATGCTCACTCTGCCGCACCTTCTTCGCAGAGAACTCTTTGAAGGCTTGCGTCATGACATCCACATCTCTGCCCTTGAAAAAAACCAGATAGCGAGGCGGCTGCTCCGAGGTATCCTTTTTCAGCGCATAGTCGATACCGTATTTGTTAGCAGTCCGTTCAAAAGCCTTGATATTTCCATCTGTGACCTCAATGTTGCTGATAGCCGCATTCTGCTCTACGAGATGCTTGACGGACTGCTTGCCACGATAGCACTTCGGCTGAGATGCTGTCTTTTCGGCCTTCTCAATTTCCTCCACGAACTTCTTGAGAGCCTTTTCCAACACCTCAGCCGAGATCTTTCCGCCCTTGATGATAAGGGCAATCATTTTTTCATTGATTTCGTCCTGCATGAAACCCTCCTTCCCGTTGAAAATGAGTTTTCGATTTAATTCGAGTTAGAGACCGTATGCCTCGCCAAACGCCGCCAAGTCATCCACGAGGAACAGGTCGCTTCGCCACTGACCGGGCCAGACCGCATAAATTCGGCACCACCCATCCATTGCCTTCAAACAGGCATTCCTTTTTTCGGCCTTAGTATGCAACTGCACGATGCCGCCGTCAGGTTCAACTTCCATAAAGCAGACCCGATCCGACTTGTAGGGGAAGCACCCCGTCTCGCTTGCCATTCTCATTTTGAACACCCTTTCTTTCTCTGTGTTTCTAAGGCGGTAATACACTGCGGAAGATTTCGTATATCAATGACCACCTCCGTTATGCTCTAAGTGTCACATCAGCTACCCTGACCCCCGGATCGGGGAAAAGCCCTGTGCTGCCTTCCTGTCCTCGTTGAGATCATGATTGACCATTGCTGCATAGTAGTTATCCAGTGTGGCTACGGAGTTATAGAGTGTGGTGAGTAAGTAGGCCCGGATATTCCGTATATTGGATGGACAATCGTTCATTGCTTGAAGAACATATTCAATGTGGCTGCTGTTGAGTTTCAGAAAGCGTGACTTGACCACTTGCTGCGGCATATCCTCGCCGTTGATACGGATTGTAGGGCTGGTGGAACAAATGGCATCCAGCATGATGTCCAGCATCTCATTGACCCGTTCCAAGTCATACCGGCTGTCCTGAGCGAGAATGTCTATCTCAAGATTATCCCGAAGAATTTCTTCATACCGCGCTCGTTCGTCCATCCTATCTATCCCATCAGGGTCATCAAGATTGATGGATTGATAATTTATCGGATTAGTAATTGCTTCTTTGGTAATTACTTTATTAGTATTTATTTGTGCGGGATTTTCCCCGTGTGGGTTTTCCAGACGTGGTTTTCCCATGTCTGGATAATCCATGTGTGGGTTTTCCACGTCTGGATTTTCCCGTTGTGGCTGCTCGTATATTTCAAAGACTGTCGTACTCATCCGGCCCATACTGTCCCTGCTTCGCTGGCGCACCAGATAGCCGACTTCTTCAAGCTCCCGAAGCGCGGAGAGAATAGCGTCAGGTCCTTCTTTGCAGATGGATGAGAGGCCCTTTGTGGAAAAATTCCAACCGTCGTTGAATGAGAGCATTTTGGAGAGTAGTCCTACTGCCTTGAGGGAGAGCCGTTTATCATGGAGATGGTAGTTCGACATCACCGTGTAGCCACGGTTTTTCTTTACACGGTAAACTGCCACACTGGATCACCTCACTTTTCCTGTGTGCCATCCCGCAGAGTCGAGAGAGCCTTTACGGAGTAGGGGCATTCCTCGAAAACGCAGGATTGATATTTCCAGAAGGGGCGGTGAAACCGACACGATCTGCACTCAGGGCAGATCCCGTCGCACCCGCTGTCATAGTGGTCAAAGCCGGGGACTTCCTGCATGAGAAGTTCAAAGGCTTGCAGCCTTGCGGCTGTTGCGTAACTCATTTCAAAACTCCTTTCCCGCCTGTGGTACTCGTGCTGCCGCCCTGCGTTCCTACGGCGGTATAGAACGGTTACGCACTTCGTGCTTCACACACTGCTTACGCATTTAATACGCAACACGTTCCTTACGTTCAAACTCCCTTTTAATAATGTTCACAACTTCATCTTTGTGTTTTTTGAGCATTTTCAAAAATTCTTCTTTTGATTCAGAACCTGAAATTGTGATTGTCGGGTTATAGGTTACAACAATGGACGCCGGAGCAGATGAGTGACCTCTCACGTTGGCTTTTAAGCCCCCTGAAAATACACCTAAGGTCTTAGTCATCGCATTTTGAAGCGGTAATGGTTTTAATGTTGATGCAATAGTTTCAACAATTTTAACCTTGTGCAAATCTTTAAGCGGCCCAGTCTTTGCAGGGGAATGAGGCAGATGGTCTCTTATAACCTGAGCTACCTGAGAAATACAGCCTTTTACTTTAGCAATGCCTGACATAATCCCTGCGGCAAGCATACTCGTGATTTTACTTCCGAATTCAAAGGCTTTTGTGACAAGTTCAACCAACTTCACGATTATATTTGCAATGGCTTTACCAACACGAACGCCCATTTTTTCAGCAGCACCGCCTGTATCTTCAACAGGTTTTATTAGTTTTCTGAACCAATCAACAATGGCTTTGATAGGCGCAAGAATAGGCGAGAGTGCTTTTCCCATTCTTTGGAATAACGGCATTAATGGCTGTAAACCTTCTTTTAATCCCTGCCACACACCTTTAAAGAATCCTGAAATCGGTTTCCAGTATTTGTAAATAACAAGAGCAACAACTCCGATTGCAAGAGCAATCCAACCGAGAGGAGATGTAAGCAAAGTAACGGAAAACGCTCTGAATGAGATTATCGCATTTTTTATCAGGTTTGGGATACTTAAAAAACCTGTTTTGAACGCTTTTAAACCATTTATAAAATTAGCCGGCATTGCTTTTATTGATGATACAGTCCAGTCTTTTAATGATAGAGCTGACTTTGAAATATTTGCAGGCAGTTCGGTGAAAGTCCTTATTAATCCTTTTCTCATCTCATTATCAATTCGCCTTATATCAGCACTAAAACCTAATAATGTGTGTTTGGGAAGATTCAAACCAAGTTTATTTCCTGATTTAAAGATGTTAAATGCTGTATCAAGTGAGTGAGATGTGCTTGTTAACCCTGCATTTTGCAATAATAGAACAGCATTTCTTGCAAGAACAGGACTTAAATCACGAGCGTAACCCAAGAATTTACCGTACATTCCAACAAATTTGCCGATAATTATTGTTGCAGTGCCAAGCGTTGTAAGCAAAATTCCTAAGCCGATTGTTCCTATAATAGCCCCGAATAAACCTTTTTGTAGCAAAGGATTATTATTTATTTTTGTCAGAAGATTGTTTATTAACTCTATCGGCTTATGCAAATGAGGGAATACAAGCTCTTTCATATTAATTTTTAAGAGCTTAAATTGTTCGTTTGTTGTTTCCATCATGTGTTCAAAGTCGGAATCAACAACGCCCTCGGCACTTAATGCAGATGCTTTTATCCTTTTATATTCATCAAGATTTTGCATCATAGGTTTTATGAAATTTAAAACCTGTTTATCCTGAAAGACTTCCGAAACCTTAAAAACATCTCCGCCTGAGAGTTCAGTCATCATTTCAATAACTTCTAAGATTGGATCACGACCTTGAGCGGCCGCATCTAAAAGAACCTG
>OJMI01000250.1_pt1 | contig 77016 bp, 63 predicted proteins | sample 1597131 | NCBI WGS metagenome assembly OJMI01 (sample SAMEA2452116, study PRJEB22498) | human gut metagenome | reverse complement strand
TACCACTGGTGTAAATTTTCTCTTTTTGACTAGTCCTATTTATATGCTAACATCACAAGGCATTGAACAAGGAATTGAACAGGGTGTAGAACTAGGACAGGTTCTTTTGTACAAAACTATGTTAAAGAATGGAATGAGTGTCAATGAGATTTCCAAGGTTTGTTCAATATCTGTTGAGAGTCTAAAACGCGTATTAAATAATTGATATGAAGAGATGAAAAATCTCTTCTTTTCCTATATGCATAATAATAAAGAGGCGAACATTCTAGTGTTCTATACAGGGAAATGCCTTGGAAAACAACTAGTAGAGGTGGACGAAAGGTTCAAATCTTATTTTCATGACTCATTTTAATGAAAAAGATGTGTATAATTTATTCTACATATGTCGAATTGTTTATGTTCAGTCTATTTATGAAGGAACAATCAATGGTTTAGAATTTGTGTAAAAGAAGTAAAAATATTGATGGATGTAGAATGGTTGGATTTAGAAGAATTAGAGGAAAAGGAGGATATTGAAATGTGTGAAGCTGAAAAGAGATGGCTAGAAGTAAAGTCAAAGGAATGGAAAGCTGAAGGAATTGAGTTAGGAATCAAACAAGGCATTGAACAAGGTATCGAACAGGGTATTGAACAAGGAATTGAACAAGGCAGTGAGAATAATCGCAAAGAAATGTATAGGACGATGGTAAACAAAGGATTCAGTATTTCAAGTATCGCATCGATCTTCTCGGTAAGTGAAGAGTCGATTGAAAGGCTGTTGATGAAAGCTTAGGTGTAGTTAAATGTGTGAAGAACATTTAGACACTAGAACAAATCTTTGAGATTTCTAGAATGACTTTAAAAATAGAGCTTAATAGATGGATGTGGATTTCGCATCCATCTTCTTGATAAGTTAAAAAAAATATAGACATATGCAGGATTGATATCATTTAGATAATGATATTTAGTCTTGATGTAGACGTTGTTTTAAGAAGTGTGAAGAAGTAGACATTATATGAATAACTAACTATAATAGAACTAGAAGTGAGGTACATAAAATGTCAATTGTTAAACTAACTCCTGCATTTAAAGACTACCTTTGGGGTGGTACTAAACTAAAAGAAAACTATGGTAAAAAAACAGATATGGATCCAGTTGCGGAGAGCTGGGAATTGTCTGTGCATCCAGATGGTCCAAGTATTGTAGCTAGTGGGGAATATGAAGGTTTGTCTTTCCCTGAATATTTGGAGAAAAAAGGAAAGAGTGTTTTAGGAACGAAGGGAAACACATTTGAGTTTTTTCCAATCTTAATTAAATTTATTGATGCCAAACAACCATTATCAATTCAGGTTCATCCAGATAATGAATATGCGCTTCGTGTTGAACATGAATATGGTAAGACTGAAATGTGGTATATCTTAGATTGTGAACCAGATTCATTTTTATATTTTGGTGTAAATAAAGAAATTACTAAAGAAGAATTTGAGCGTCGAATTCATGATAATACTTTATTAGACGTGTTAAAAGCGGTTCCAGTACATAAGGGAGATGTTTTCTTTATAAAATCTGGTACAATTCATGCGATTGGTGCAGGAATTCAGATTTGTGAGATCCAACAAAACTCAAATACAACATATCGTGTTTATGATTTTGGTCGTGTTGGAAAAGATGGTAAACCTCGTGAATTACATATTCAAAAGGCGATTGATGTTTCAAATCTAAGTCCGATTGAATCTGATTTTAAACCATGTGGTCCTGAAGAAAAGAATGGGGATTGTGATACTGTACGTTTAGCAACTTGCGAATACTTTACTACATATGAGTCTACATTGAATGGCACAACAACGCTTCATGTTGATGATGAAAGTTTTGGTTCTATCTTGTTGATTGAGGGTAATGCGACAATTGAAAATGATGGTACAACTTTAGAAGTAAATAAAGGAGATTCTGTATTTATTGATGCGAATAGTGGTGATGTAAAAATCACAGGAAAATGCCAATGGATCTATAGCAGGGTTTAATCCCCTGCATCTTTTTAGTTATGAAAGAATTTCAAAAAGATTTAATAGACTGGTATATTAAAAATCATCGTCCTTTAGAATTTCGCTTAAAGAAAGATCCTTATGAAATATGGGTCAGTGAAATCATGGCCCAACAAACTCGTATTGAGGCTATGCTTCCATATTTTAAAAGGTGGATACAGCTGTTACCGGATATTGAGAGTGTCGCAAAGTGTGATGATGAAAAGCTAAATAAGTTATGGCAAGGATTAGGTTATTATTCGCGGTGTAAAAATATAAAGAAATGTGCCATAGAATGTGTTGAAAAACACAATGGAAAATTACCTTGCACAAAAGAAGAATTATTAAAATTACCAGGAATTGGCCCATACACGGCAGGTGCCATAGCTTCCATTGCGTATGGACAAAGAGTAAGTGCAGTCGATGGGAATGTGATTCGTGTATTTTCTAGGTTGTATGATATTTGTGAGGATGTTACCAAGACGAGTGTGAAGAAACAGATTGAAATGTTAGTAGATGAAAGTCTTCCTTCAAAAGAAGAGATTTCTTACTATAATCAAGCGTTGATGGAACTTGGAGCACTTATTTGTATTCCCAAAAGTCCAAGGTGTGATATTTGTCCAATCAAAAAATATTGCGAAGCTTCAGATCCTGCTTCTTTGCCTTATAAGCCAAAGAAAAGTGCACGTAAAATCGAGTATAAACATGTGTATGTTTGGATACATCAAAATAAGGTTCATGTTGTAAAAAGAGCGGATACCGGTTTGTTAGCAGGACTTTATGGCTTTGATGAAACGAAACCAGAACATATTATAGAAAGTATTGAATTAAAACCTTATATACATATTTTTTCACATGTAGAGTGGCATATGGATGCGACGTTGTGTATAGTAGATAGGGAAGATTCAAATTATAAAACAATTGAAGAAATAGAAGAGCATATCGCATTACCAAGTGCGTTTATGCCGTTTATGAAACAAGTAGAGGAGTATTTATGGAAAAAGTAGAAATTGAAAGTTTTACTTTAGATCATACTAAAGTAAAAGCGCCTTATGTGCGTTTGATAAGTGAAGAAAAAGGGCCCAACGGAGATATTGTATCAAATTTTGATGTTCGCTTATGTCAACCGAATCGACAAGAGATACCAACCGGAGTTATGCATACTTTAGAACATTTGTTCGCATTATATCTTCGCCCTAGGATTACTGGGTATTTAGATTGTTCACCATTTGGATGTCGTACAGGATTTCACCTTTTAGCATGGGGAAAACATTCAAGCAAAGATGTTGCGATTGCCGTAAAAGAAGCTTTAGAGCTAATCACAACTACAGAATGGGAAGATGTTCCGGGTACAGAAGAAAAAGAGTGTGGTAACTACAAAGATCATTCTTTATTTGGTGCTAAGGAATGGGCAAAAGAAATTTTAGAGAAGGGAATGAGTTGCGACCCATTCGAAAGAAAATTGTGTAAGAGAATGTGAAATTCTCTTTTTTTATTTGAGTTGCCCTATTTATCGTGTCGTTTCTATGTTAAAATATAGTATAGTCTTTAAAAGGAGAACTTATATTATGGCAGGAATTTTTGGAAAATTATTTTCAGAAGAACAACGTGAATTATCTGCATTAGAAAAGATTGCAGATCAAGTATTAAAATATGAACCAGAAATGCAGGCACTATCTGATGATGAGTTGCGTGCAAAAACAGATGAATATAGAAAAAGAATTGCGAATGGAGAAACAGTAGATGATCTTCTTCCTGAAGCGTTCGCAACAGCTAGAGAAGCTGCTTATCGTGTAATCAACGAAAAACCTTATAAAGTTCAGATTATGGGTTCGATTGCGATGCACAAAGGTGATATCTCAGAAATGAAGACTGGTGAAGGTAAAACTTTAACAGCTACAATGTGTGTATATTTGAATGCACTTGCAGGTCAAGGTGTTCATGTAATCACAGTCAATGAATATTTGGCTGGTCGTGATGCTGCCTGGATGGGCGAAATTTATCGTTTCTTAGGTTTAACTGTTGGTGTAAATACACGTGATTTAAAACCAAGAGAAAAACGTGATGCGTATGCATGTGATATTACATATACAACAAACTCAGAACTTGGATTTGATTACTTGCGTGACAACATGGTTACAGAAGTTGAAGATCGTGTAATGCGTGGACTTCACATGGCTGTAATCGATGAAGTTGACTCTGTATTAATTGATGAGAGTCGTACACCATTGATTATTTCAGGTGGTAAAAAACAAACCGCCAACTTATACATTCAGTCGGATCGTTTTGTGAAGACTTTAATAGCTCCAGAATATGAAACAGATAAGTTTACTCATGAAAAAACTTTGATTTCTGGAGATTATGATATTGATGAAAAGACACGTCAGATCATGTTGAGTGAAGATGGTGTTCATAAGGCAGAAAAATTCTTTAAGATCAAAAACCTTTACGATATTGAACACACTCAACTTGTTCACCACATTAACCAGGCTTTAAAGGCAAACTACATCATGATGCGTGAAGTTGAATATGTAGTTAGTGATGAAAAAGAAATTGTTATCGTTGATCAATTTACAGGTCGTATGATGCCAGGACGTGCATATTCAGATGGTTTACACCAAGCTATTGAAGCTAAAGAAGGGGTTCCAATCAAAGAAGAAACTTCGACTTTGGCGACAATTACATATCAGAACTTCTTCCGTCTATATGAAAAATTGGCTGGTATGACGGGTACCGCAAAAACTGAAGAAGAAGAATTCTTATCAACTTACAATATGAAAGTTGTTGTTATTCCTACAAACCGTCCAGTAGCTCGTAAGGATCTTCCTGATGAAATCTATGCACATAAAAAAGATAAATATGCTGCATTGGTACGTGAAGTAAAACGTTTGTATGAAACAGGACAACCAGTTCTAGTTGGTACGATTGCGGTAGAAACAAGTGAGGTTATTTCACAATTATTAAATAAGGAACACATTCCTCATGAAGTATTAAATGCGAAAAACCATGCTCGTGAAGCAGAAATCATTGCAAAGGCGGGTCGTCCAAAATCAGTTACAATTGCGACAAACATGGCTGGTCGTGGTACCGACATTAAATTAACAGAAGAATCACGTAAATTAGGTGGTTTAGCTGTATTGGGTAGTGAAAGACATGAATCTCGTCGTATTGATAACCAGTTACGTGGACGTTCTGGTCGTCAAGGAGATCCTGGATTCTCACGTTTCTATGTATCTTTAGAAGATTCATTGATGGTTCGTTTTGGTGGCGACAAGCTACAAAAGCTATTTGAAAAAATGGGTGACGAACAAATTGAATCAAAGGCAGTTACAAAATCAATCACAATGGCTCAAAAACGTGTTGAAGGATATAACTTCGATATGCGTAAACAATTGTTAGATTATGATGATGTATTACGTCGTCAACGTGAAATTATTTATGCACAGCGCAATCGTATTTTAGAAGCAGATGAAGTGCATGATATGGTTCGTGTTGTATTTGAAAAAACAATTGAACAAACTTTACAAGCTAATTTATCGGATCAAAAGAAACAAACAATCGATGTTGCTGGTGTTGTTAAATCCATTGAAATGATGGGTATGGCTGAAGATAAGGCGATTCGTGCAAATGAACTTGAAGGAAAGTCTTATGATGAAGTTAAAGAATATTGTGTAAATAAAATTTGGAATGAATATGAAGCTGAAATCAAAGATGTTAAGCGTCAATTCTTGCCTTTTGAAAAGACAGTTGTATTACGTAATATTGACCGTAACTGGATCAACCACATTGATATGATGGATAAATTGCGTAGTGGTATCTATTTGCGTTCTTATGCACAAAACAACCCTCTACAACAATATGTACAAGAAGGATTCGATATGTTTGAAGAAATGAATCAAAGAATTGATCGTGAAATCACATTCTTCTTATTAAAGGTTCGTATTCGTAAGGAGCATGCAGCTTAATGGAACTATATGAATTGAAACAAGGAGTGAGTACTCACCTAGAGAAATTACATTCTTTAGGTGAGTCACTTTGACTTATCTAGTAAAAATAAACAAATCGAAGAGTATGATAAACAAACTTTAGAACCAGATTTCTGGCAAGATCAAAAAAAAGCTCAACAAGTGATTCGTGCAAAAAATGCATTAAAAGATATTGTGGATCGTTATGAAGAATTAGATTTACAATTGACTTCATTAAATGATACGGCTGATGAATTAAAGTCTGAATTTGATGAAGAACTGATGATGATTGCCGAAGAAGAATATGCGGATATGGATAAGAAATTCGAGAATTTTGAAATCCAAGTTTTATTAAGTCATGAATATGACCAGAATAATGCGATTCTTGAAATTCACCCTGGAGCTGGTGGAACCGAATCTTGTGACTGGGCAAGTATGTTATATCGTATGTATACAAGATATGCTGAAAAACATGGCTTTAAAGTAACTGTTCTAGATTATTTACCAGGGGATGAGGCAGGTATTAAAAGTGTAACTTTCCTTGTCGAAGGAGATAAGGCTTATGGCTATCTGAAGTCAGAAAAGGGAGTACATCGTTTAGTTCGTATTTCGCCATTTGATTCAGGAGCTAGAAGACATACTTCATTTGCGAGTTTAGATGTTATGCCTCAATTCAATGATGAAATTGAAATTGACATCAAGCCAGAAGATTTAATTGTAGAAACAAAACGTGCTTCAGGTGCTGGAGGACAGCATATCAATAAAACGGATAGTGCCGTACGTATGGTACATAAGCCAACGGGTATTGTAGCGACATGTCAAAATGGTCGTAGTCAGCATGAAAATAGAGAAGAATGTTTGCGTGTCTTAAAATCTCGTTTATATCAATTAGAAATTGAAGAACAAGAAAAGAAGATTGCTCAAATCAAAGGTGTACAATCTGCCAATGAATGGGGCAGCCAAATTCGAAGCTATGTCATGCATCCATATAGCTTAGTCAAAGATGTTCGTACAGGATATGAAACAAGTCAAGTTCAATCTGTATTAGATGGAGATCTTGATGAATTCATCTTTGCGTATTTAAAATCACAGATTCAATAAAATCCAATCGAAAGGTTGGATTTTTTTCTATATTCGCTCATAAAAGTGTAATTATTTTAAATTATTCCCTCATAAAAGTGTAAAATACTCTTATCAAGAGGTTAAAAATATGAGTGTGTATTATCATTTACCGGGCTTATTTGAATTCTATGAATTTTATAAAAAGTTTTTGCCCCTGTTTAAAAATAAACCAGAATACTTCTATGACTGGTGCAAGATTGGCTCTATCTATGGCTCACCATCTAATTGTATATGGTCTGGTGGACGCATCAGTTATGAAGATCATGATCCAAAAAAAGTGTTAGATTTAATGAAGAAATATAATATATCAGCTCGTCTTACATTTAGTAATTCTTTAATAGAAGAAAAACATTTATCTGATATAAAATGCAATGAATTATGTCGATTGTTGAATTTAGATACAAATAATGGAATTATTATTCATTCGGATATATTGATGAAATATCTGAAATCTAAATATCCGAATCTATATTTTGTATCTTCAACCACAAAAGTATTAACAGATTTTAATGATTTTAAGCAAGAAGTAGAAAATCCAGACTTTACGTATGTAGTCCCTGATTTTCGATTGAATAAACAATTTGAGAAGTTAAATTCACTTTCTGAATCATATAAACCAAAGGTAGAATTTCTATGTAACGAATGTTGCTGGTATGGTTGTAAAGACCGGAGGGATTGCTATAAAACGGTTAGTAAACAGAATTTGGGCATTGATTGTATGGATCATATATGTAAGGCGCCTTATTCGAATGAAGGCTATCGCTTTTCTAGAGTCATGGAAAGTCCTGCATTTATTAGTTTAGATGACATTTTAAATATTTATGTTCCTATGGGATATTCAAACTTTAAAATCGAAGGAAGAGACTTAGGAAATGCTCTGTTGTTGGAATTTATTCTTTACTACATGGTAAAACCGCAGTACCAAATCCACGTGCGTGAAGAAATGTATTTAGATGCAATGCTAGACTTGTTTTAGGAGAAAATGATGATTGAAAAAAGACACACAGTACGGAAATATTTAAATCAACCATTAAATATGGATTTGGTTGATTTGTTGAATGATCGTATTAAACAAAATAATGAATTGTATGATTTGACATTGAAACTCGTGATGAACAACTCAGATGGTATTTCTAGTTTGGCTAGACTCATGTCGAATAATACAGTACAAAACTATATCATTCTTGCAGGCAAAGAATGTTCAAGTTTAGATGAAAAGATAGGCTACTGTGGTGCTGACTTAATTTTGTATGCCCAAAGCCTTGGGCTAAATACATGGTGGTGTGGAGGCATGTTTAATGGTAAGAATGCTCTTAAACATTTAGATGATAAAGATGTTAGAGTCAATGGTGTTATTGCGATTGGATATGGAAAAACACAGGGTGTACCGCACAAATCAAAGACAGCTGATCAAATTAGCCATTACCAAGGAGCAGTTCCAGATTGGTTTAACGCGGGTATCAAAGCTTTATTATTGGCACCAAGTGCTTTAAATAGACAACCATATATAGTGAGTGGTGTGGGTAATAAAGTGAGCTTTAAAGTAAAAAGTGGAATTTTATCAAAAGTCGATTTAGGAATAGGAAAATATTTTTTTGAGCTTGGTGCAGGAAAAGAAAATTTTGAATGGAGTTCATATGATACGAATTGAAGATGAAATCTTTTTAAAAAAGAAATTTGATTTTGAAAAATTGAAAGAATTTGGGTTTTGTTTTGAGAATAACACATATATTTATTCAGAAGATTTTATGGATGGAGATTTTAAAGCTGTTATTGAAATATCGGATGTTTTAAAAGGTAAAGTTATTGATAATAATAGTAATGAAGAATATATGCCACTACGCATTGAGTCCTTTGATGGAGAGTATGTTTGTAAAGTTCGTGAAGCATACAAATCCATATTAAAACGAATTGCGGACATATGTTGTACAGACGTATTCTTTGCGAATGATCAAGCGAATCGCATTACGAACCGGATTTTTCAAACTTATGGAGTAAAACCAGATTTTCCATGGAATGATGATAATGGTGTATTTCGCCATTTAGATACTCGAAAATGGTTTTCCTTTATTATGTATGTTTCGTTAGATGCTCTTTTAAAAGATGGAAATACCCGTATGGTAAACATTATGAATCTAAAAAGTGAAGAACACTATGATATTGATGGAATTTATCCGGCTTATCACATGAATCACAAGAGTTGGATATCTTTGGCTTTAGATGATACATTATCTGATTCATTAATTATGGAATTGGTTTCAAAAAGTTACAATTTAACAAAAAAGAAAAGACGCAAATAATGCGTCTTTCATACTTTTTAGCCAATTGGCTGATGATAAAACTTGCCATAAAAATGATTCGTCTTATATGAGTTAATGATGACATTTGGCGCTACATTTAATACACAATCAATCACATCAGCTTCTTCATAGCTCGAAATAACTGTTTTACAAATATAGAATTTCTTATTACTGTAAGCCCCATACGCATCAATAACACTCATACCATGTTTGAAGTTTTCTGTATAAGCCTTTGTGATAATGTCTGGATTTTCGGTTGTGATTTCAACAGTAATCTGGGCATATCTGTGATAGAAACGAGAAATAGTTTGGGTTGAAATAAATTGGAAGATAATTGAATATCCCGCATGTACCCATCCAAAGAAAAGACCGAAAATAATTAAAATAATCGTATTAAAAATAAAGACATAATCCCACAAGCTTTTATGAATCTTATTAGAAATGTACAGGGCTATAAAGTCTGTACCGCCAGTAGATCCATCTGCCTTTAAAGCGAGTGTAATACCAATTCCATATAAGAATCCACCAAATAATACGTTTAGGACTAGATCATCAAAGAAGGGAGTAAAAGAGAAAATATTTAAAAAGAATGATACAAGTCCAAACTGTAGGCAACTCAAGAATACAAATCGTTTTGAAACAGATTTATAACATATTAATGCTGCCGGAATATTTAACATAAGAATTCCTAATGAAATAGAAAAATGGATGTTAAATAAATTACAGATTTTATGAATTAATATCGCAACTCCGGTAAATCCACTAGACAATAAATTGCACGGATTCATAAAGACTTGAATTACATATACTTGAATAAAAGCACTTAATATGGTCATGATAATAGAAAGTATTAAGTGTAGGTTTTTGTTTTTTGAAAAATGTCGAATTTCTTTTGTCATGCGAATCACCATGGATAATTATATTGGAAAAGATTTTTAATTCTTTGAAGCTTCCTTCCTTGTACTAGGAAATTTCCTAATATTAGGAAAAATGCATGTTAAATAAAGAGGGAAAATCATATAAAATATAAATATGGGGGTGCACTAAAAGTGAATAAAAGACAAGAGAAAATTGTTCTATTGTTGAATGATACAAAGGCGTGGATGACAGGAAAAGAAATCTCTAAGCTTATGCAAGTATCGGATCGAACAATTCGTAGTGATATCGATGCGATCAATCGCTATTATGAACAGCCAATTATTGAATCCAACTTACGAAGTGGATATCATATTCGAGATGAAATCAATGTTACATTGCCTACAGCACAAAAATTTATAATACCTCAAACACCTCAAGAAAGATGTGTGTATATTATACGCGTGTTATTGTTTGAGAAAAAAGAATTAAACTTGATGGATCTACAAGATCAAGTGTTTATTAGTGGTTATTCAATTGACAATGACATCAAAAGAATTAAGAAAATATTAGAGAATTATAACGATTTAAAATTGATTCGCTCTAAAAATCACATTCATTTAGAGGGTAGCGAAGATGAAATGCGCAAACTCTATAAAGATTTACTTACGGAAGAGACACAAGGAAATTTCTTGAACCTAAATAAGCTTTCGAGTATGTTTAAAGGTTTTGATTTATTAAAAGTCAAAGATATCATGGAAAATATTTTAAAAGAATATAATTATCGCATTCGTGAAATGGCAATTCCTATGTTGATGATACATATTGGTGTGGCGATTGAAAGGATGTTGCACCACAATTACATCAAAACAAGTCGTGGAACAGATCTTGAAAACACAAAAGAATATCAGATTGCCAAAGAATTCTTTAATCGTGTATCTAAAATTGTGCGTATTGATATCAATGAAAACGAAGTTGAATTATTAGCCTTATTATTGATGGGCAAAAATTCAATGAACCTTCAAAATGATTTGGTTTCTGCTTATAGTAAACATGGCTACAATGTGAATGAATTGGTTTCGCAAATTATCGAATCTATTAAATCAGACTATGATATAGACTTTTCAAAAGATGTAGATTTACGTTCTGGTATCGCACTACATTTGCAAGGGTTGGTTGAAAGAAAGAATAAAAATATTCATATCGATAATATGTATCTTCAAGAATTGAAGAAAAAGTACCCATTAGTTTTTGAATTGTCTATTCGTGTTGGTGAGATTTTAAATGAAGAATTAGGAATCGATATTTCTGAAAATGAGCTAGGCTTTTTGGCTCTTCATTTAGGTGCTGCCTATGAAAGAACGCATAATCATCAACATTATAAAGCCATTATGATTTATCCTGTGGATCAGGCTTTTGGTGATATTTTACTTAAGAAAGTGGATTTCTTATTTAACGAACGCATGGATGTGATTCAAAGTGTGAGTTATTTTGAAGAAAAGACAATAAAAGAATTAGATCCAGATTTGATTCTAACAACGTCACCACTACAACATAATTTAGATATTCCAACGGTTCAAATTTCTGTGTTTATCACAACAGAAGATGAGAGTCGTATTTTCTAAACGTTAAATGCGTTGGATAAAAAGAGATTTCAAAATGAGTTTAAAGCTCAAATCATTGATTTGATTGAACCTGAAACTTTCCATTTGAATTTAAAAACAGAAACACCAGAAGAAACAATTGAATATATGTGTGACCACTTGAAAAACCTTGGTTACAGTGATGATGCGTTTAAAAAATCAGTTCTTCAAAGAGAAAAAATGGCATCCACAAGTTTTGTGTATTCATTTGTGGTACCACACTCATTGAATGTGGCAAGTTTTCAATCTTCGATTTCTGTTGCGTTTTTAGAAAAACCAATCAAATGGGGAGAATTTGAAGTGAAGATGGTTATGTTGCTGGCAATTAATGAAGTATACAAAGATACTTTGGTTATGTTCTTTGATTGGTTGAGCAGTATGATCAATAACGCAAATCATTTTGTGGCTTTATTAGAAAGTCAAAGCTATGAAGAATTTATATCAAAAATAATCGAATAGAAAGGTTGTGCAAATATGGATAAAACACATCGTTATGGAGTAAAACTGAAGAAAAGTTCAGTAAATAGTTTTTATAGAGGCGTTGCCTATCTGATTGATTGGTATGCGGCAACAATGTTTGCCGGAATCCCTATTGTCTTAATTGGAAGCATTGTAAATCATACAACTTCCGTATCGCAAGACTTATCTAAAATTCCGGCCCCATACAATATTTTGGTAGCTTTGTTGGCGATTGTATTCTATTTAGGATATTTTGTGATTCTTGAACTGTATGTATATAAAGGACAAACCTTTGGTAAACGCATTATGAAATTAAAGGTTGTGAAAAACGATGAATCGGATGTAGATTTTAAAACAATTTTAATGCGCGAAGGACTAGGAATCATGATCGTTGAAGGCTATATTGCGAATAGTTCAAGTTATTTGCGTCAATTGATTCAAATCGTTACAGGCATTCCAATTATGGATATGGCGGTATATGTATTTGGAATTATTAGTGCTGTTTCTATTTTAATGGGTATGGCAAGCCCATCAAGAAAAATGATTCATGACCGTATTGCGAATACACATATTATTAGTGTGGCAGGTACGGAAAAGTAATTTCCTAGATGTAGGAAAACATTTAGTGAATTCATTATCAATAGCTGTGATAAAGTAAAGACAGCTAATAAAGGAGAGTGTTTATGGACAAGCTAGAAAAAATTTTAATGCCTATGGCAGATGTTCTAACTAAAAACCGAGTGTTAATCGCAATTCGTGATGGTTTCTTGATTTCTACACCATTATTAATTGTTGGTTCAATCTTCTTGTTGATCGCAAACTTCCCAATTCCAGGATGGGATGCTGCAGTATCATCAGTACTTGGTGCAGGTTGGACAGACTGGTTCAAGGCGGTATCTCGTGCATCATTTAACTGTACAGGTTTATTAACTGCATTAGGTACAGGATATGCGATGGCAAGAGAATTTAAAGCAGACAAAATTCAAGGTGCTGCCGTTGCATTGGTTTCTTATTTTATTTTAATGCCAACAATTCACACAGCTGTTAGAGATTCAGGTGAAGTTGTTAAAGATGCTGTTTTCGCAGGTTTAGATTTTGATTATATCGGACCAAACGGAATCTTCATGGCCTTGATTTGTGCGACTCTTGGAGTATGGTTATTTGCCTTCGCTTATAAAAAGGGATGGACAATTAAGATGCCTAAAGGTGTACCTCCTGCAGTTGCAGATTCATTCGCTGCATTAGTGCCAAGTGCTCTAGTTATGGGAGCTGCATTCTTAGTACGTATTGGCTTCTCATTCACAGAATTTGGATACTTCCAAGACTTCGTAGTAGCCATTCTACAAACACCATTGGAAGGCTTAGGAGATACATTAGGAGCTAACGCATTATATTCATTCATGTGTACTTTCTTTTGGTTCTTTGGTATCAACGGACCAGCTGTATGTAACTCAGTATTCTTCATTGGTAACGTATTAACTGCAAAACAATTAATCGCATTCGAAGCTGGTAAAGCATTACCATATATCTTCACAAACCCATTCAGTAACTTCTTCTGTAACTTCGGTGGTGGAGGATCGACTCTATCATTAGTAATTTTGATGGTTACAGTATGTAAGTCTGAACGTATTAAACAATTAGGAAAATTATCTATCGTTCCAGGATTCTTTGGAATCAACGAACCAATTATCTTCGGTTTACCAGTTGTATTAAACCCAGTTATTGCGATTCCATTTATTTTAGTTCCAATGATGAACTTGATCCTATCATATTTCGCAACATTATGGGGTATTATTCCACGTACAACAGGTGTAAACTTACCATGGACAACTCCAATTGGGTTCTCAGGATGGTTGTCTACAGGATCTTGGAGAGCAAGTGTATGGCAAATCTTCTTGTTGGTATTAGGGATGATGATTTATTATCCATTCATTAAAACATTAGATAAAAAATATTTAGCAGAAGAAGCTGCTGCTGCAAATGAGTCAAGCGAAGAAGACGATATCTCATTTGACGATTTAGATTTAGATAATCTATAAGATTAGGAGGATAACACAATGAAAGTTATGATGATTTTTGACCAGACACAAGCTGGTTTAGGAGGAAAAGAAAGTCCTGATTTACCTATGGGCGGAAAAGCAATGGGAATTGGTTCTTGTGAAATGTTTACTCGATTCTTGGATCAACAAGGAGGGAAAGTCATCGCTACTTTATATTGTGGAGACGGTACTTTTTTAGCCGACCCAGAACTTAACGCAAAGAAGTTTGCGGCTATGGCAAAAAAATTTAATCCAGATGTAGTTATCTGTGGACCATGTTTCAACTATGCAAATTATGGTATCATGGCTGCTAAATCAGCTGAAGCAATTTCAGAACTAACAAATATTCCTGCTTTTGCGATCATGTCACAAGAGTGTGAAAAGGCTATTGAAACATACAAAGATAAAGTTACAATTTTAAAAATGCCTAAAAAAGGTGGAATCGGATTGAATGAATCATTAAGCGCTATGTGTGAATACGCTAAAATGTTAGTCGACAAAAAAGATACTGCTGAATTCTTAGAAAAACATGCTTATTAATAATGACCAGCTCGATTGAGCTGGTTTTCTTTATGTTCCTAACAATAGGAAACACATTTGGAATCTAGTGAAACAAAATAGGTCTATACTGCTTTATATAAGGAGGACATAATCATGTCAGAAACATTAAAAATACTTAATACTTTAACACAAGCAATTTCAATTTCAGGAGATGAAAAAAATGTTGGCAAATGTATGGCACAATACTTAGAGCCATATTGTGATGAAATTGTATATGATAATTTAGGCTCTGTATTTGGCGTAAAGAAAAGTAAAAAGGAAAACGCAAAACGTGTATTAGTAATTACACACATGGATGAATCAGGATTAATGATCACAAAAATTAATGATAATGGAAGTGCTGAATTTATTGAAATAGGTAAAATCAATAAACAATACCTACCAGGAAGTCGTTTGCGTGTAAAAACAAAAACAGGTGAAGTCAATGCCTTTGTGGTAGGCACAGAAAAAATGGTTATCGATTTTGGAACGTATTCAAAAGAAGAAACATTAGCACTTGGTGTATTTGTAGGAGATAGTGCCGTTGTAGATGGCGCATTTGTCAAAGTACAAAAACAATGTATTTCAAAAGCATTAGAATCAAGAGTTGGATGTTTAATGGCTGTTGAATTATTAGAAGCTGTTAAAGATAAAGAATTTGATTTTGATTTATATGTTGGAGCTTGCGTTATGGAAGAAGTAGGACAGCGAGGAGCCACAACAGCTACAGGACTGGTAAAACCAGATCTAGGTGTTGTACTTGGTTGTAAGAAAGCTAAAACATTAGATGAAAAAGACCAGAGCGTAGGAGAGCTAGGAAAAGGCTTATTAGTATCTTTCTACGATAAAGGGATGATGCCAAACCGCGGTTTATTAGATGCATTAGTACAAATCTGTAAAGAGGAAGATATCGCATATCAGCACTACTATAGTATGGATCTAAATGAAGGGGCATGGGTACACAAATTGTTTGCCGGATGTCCAACACTGAATGTTTCGATTGCGATTCAAAATGTATATAGCGCAATTGAAAGTATGAATCTAAATGATTATGACTGCGCAAAAAAAGCTTTAACTGTATTTGTTGAACATTTAAATGAAGAAAAGATTCAAGAATTTAAGGAATCAAATCGATAGGTGATACTATGGAACAAGCAATTGGTGATATTAATTTAGAAATGCTGAAAGAATTAAGTGAGGCTCATGGCATTAGTGGAAACGAAAAAGAAGTGAGTCGCATGATGAAAAAGTGGATGAGTCCCTATGCGGATGAAATTACATATGATAATTTAGGATCCATCATTGGACTTCAAAAAGGAGAAGAAGACCAGCCTACTTTAATGATTTGTGGACACATGGATGAAGTTGGTTTTCTAGTGCGCGAAATTGATGAACAAGGCTACATTCGTATGCTCCCAGTTGGAGGATGGTGGGGACATGTACTACCTAGTCAGACGCTTGTAGTGACAACACATGAAGGGAAAAGATATCAAGGTGTTGTAGGATCAAGTGCGCCTCATGGATTGAGTAAGGAAGTCAAAGAAAAAGTTATTCATCCCTTAGATTTATTTTTAGATTTGGGTGTCGCAAACCGTGCTGAAGTTGAAGAATTAGGGATTCAAATTGGCGATATGATTACGCCAGATACAGAATTTACAGTTATGAACAACCCAAACTATTTAATGGGAAAAGCCTGGGATGATCGTTTATGTGCAGCTATGGTTGTAGATGTAATGCGTCTTTTAAGTCAAGATAAGCATAAATGCAATTTATATGGTGTTGGTACAGTACAAGAAGAAGTTGGTTTACGAGGAGCAAGAACAGCTGCCAATATGTTACATCCAGATGTTGCGATTGCCTTAGACGTAACAACAAGTATGGATACACCAATGGATAAAGGAATCAATGGCTTAGGAAAAGGTGTTGTATTAAGTGTAATGGATGCGGGAATTATCGCAAATAAAAATTTTATCGCAAAGATGGAAGAAATCTGTAAAGATTTAGATTTAGACATCAATTATGACATGATGACATGTGGTGGAACAGATGCAGATAATATTCATAAAGCACATGATGGTGTTGTCACAATGACATTATCTATTCCTACACGTTATATGCATTCTCATCGACTAATCATTCATCGTAAGGATTATTGGCAAACTGTATTATTAATGGCTGAATTTGCTCGTCGATTAGATAATGAATTGTTGCAGATATTGAAAGGATAAAACAATGAAAGTATTAGTTGGAAGATTTAGTTCAGAATCCAATGAACACTCTAGATCTTTAATGAGTCTAGATAAATTTATTTTGAAATATGGAGAAGACTGTATCGATTCTATGTATTGTCGAGATATTTTTGAAAAAAATGGCATTGAATTGATTCCAAGTATTGGTGCGATTGGACATCCCCATGGACCTGTAACTTTACAGGCTTATGAATTTATTGTGGATAAGTTCAAACAAAGTGTGAAAGAACATCTACACGAAATTGATGGAATCTTCTTGTTTCTTCATGGCGCTAGTAAGGTGATTGGTTTACAAGGAGGTTCAGCAGAATATGCGATTCTACGCGAAATTCGTGCTATTGTTGGACCATATATGCCTATTGCCCTAGTTATGGATCCACATGGAAATTTATCGGAAGAATTAGTTTCAAATGTAAATCTATTAAGATGTTATAGACACTCACCACACATTGATACAAAGGAAACGTATCAATTTATGGCTAAAGATTTTATTGATCTATTAAATCATAGAGAAGACATTCATCCAATTTATTATCGTGTTCCCATTATTATTGGTGGAGAAAAAAGTGTGTCTTTTGATGAACCTATGGTGTCTATCAACAATATGTTAGAAGAAGCTGAAAAGACAGGTCGCATTCGTTCAGCCTCTTTCCACATTGGTTATTTAAGACATGATGGACCAAACTTAGGATGTTCTGTTGTCGTATGTCCAAAGACAAAAAAAGACACAGAATTTGCGGATATGTGGGCAAGAAAAATTCGTGAATTTGCCTATTCAAAACGTCATGAATTCCACTATCATGGAAATGTAGCTTCTTTAGAAGATGCGATCAAACAAGTTGTTTATCATGATCAAGGAACATGCTTTATTACCGATTCTGGAGATAATGTAGGATCTGGTGCGGATGGCTTTAATAATTATGTTTTAAGACAAATTATGAATTTAGATGATTTTAATCATAAGAAATACTTAGTTTCGGGAATCGTTGATTTTAATGCACATGCTTTCTTAATGAACAAAAAAGTTGGTGACAATGTTGAATTTGATTTGGGTATGGACTATGATGAACTATGTCAGAAAATCCATATTAAAGGTAGTGTTGTAGCCAAAGGCTTAGCTGAAGAAATGTATGTTGGTAAAGAAGATATTGGTACAGTAATTACTGTAAAGGTAGAAAACATGCCTGTGTATGTTGTGGTTGAAAATGATGCCATTCAATATTATGAGCCAGCCCAATATGTAACAAGCGGCCTAAATCTAGATGATTATGATGTCGTTGTTGTTAAACAAGGTTATATCTCAGCTGAATTTGATGAATATGCATCGTATTGTGTTATGGCACTAACGGATGGGCCTACAAATCAAGCGAGTGAAAAGCTTGTATTTAGACAAATTCATAGGCCAATGTATCCATATGATGATCGTGAATTAGACGAAATTTAATGAAAAAATAAATCCACCGCTCGGTGGATTTTATCTTTTATAAATAGTTTTGCATAAATGAATATGCATTGTTGAAACAAATCGCATTGATTTCTTCATCTGTGAATTCATTTTCCTTGAGTTTTAGTGCAATATTTTGGATTTCTGTGATGTCCTTCATACCAACCACATTACTATCTTCCATGCCAGGAATATAGTCCATAAAATCAAAACCTAATGCGATATGTTCAATACCAATCTTTTCTTTTAAGTATTTAAGGATTTCAATAAAGTCATCTAGTGTCGCATTTTCTTTCTTGTTCTTCACAAACCAACGAACTGGAATACCTCCAACTAGTCCTTGTTTATTTCTAATAATGTCTAGTTGTAAATCACTCAAGTTACGATAATGATTGTATAAAGCCTTCACATTACTGTGAGATGCGATGATGGGCTTTGTACTTGTTCTTGCGATATCATAGAAGTTCCATTCGCAACAATGACTTGTATCAATGGCTATTCCAATATGATTCATAGCTTGAATCGCTTCAATACCTAGATCTGTTAATGGTTTATTATTTGTTCTTGCACCACAAGCTAGGGCATTATCATCGTTCCAGCATAATGAGCCAAGACGCACATTATGATCATATAACCATTGAATTTTATTTGTGACATCTTCTTTAATTCCACACATACCTTCAACAGCGATAAAGACTTGAATATCTTTATCGTTGTTAAATGAGAAATGTTTACTTGAATGAATACAATCATTGGCATATACGATACATTCTTGCATATCTTGCCATGATTCAGTGCCGCTAAAGCAGCAGACAATGGCAGAAAATTTCATGTTGCCTTCTTTAAAGCGAGAATAGTGAAATTCATCCAAACGATTCAACTGTTCTTTATGATCGAATAAATCATTTCCTATATCATCATGTAAATTCGCAAATGAGATCATGCGCTTAACTCCTTTAAGAAGTCTTGAATTTGTTCGGCAATCGATTGTAGACTTTCTTGCCAGAACGATTCCTCTTCAATGTTGATATCTGCCATGCTTGCGACATTTTCACAAGTATTTGTGGTTGTTGCAGCTAGTAGTTTTTCATATTTAGGAATAAATGATGTCCCTTCCTTTTTGAATTTTGCGTATAAACCACGAGAAAATAAAGCACCAAATGTATATGGGAAGTTATAGTATGCGATATCTGGAATGTAGTAATGTACCTTTGTAATCCAACGATAAGGATGTATCCAGTTCTTGTCTAAACCATCACCGAATGATTTATTTAGGGCTTCCTTCATTAGTTCACATAGTTGTTTGGCATTTAAGAAACCTTCTTCAATATGCTCAAATACAGATTTTTCAAATAAGAATCGCGCATAGATGTCCAATACGTTTTGACATAATGCCGATAATTGTGTATCAATGACTAATAATTTTTCTTTTTTAGGTAAAATGCTTGCCATATAGTTATACATTACATTTTCATTAAATGTACTTGCCGTTTCTGCCAGAGGCATACAATAATCACGGTTTAAAATAGCTTGTTCTTCAATCATTTCTCCATGGAAAGCATGACCTAACTCATGGGCAACTGTAATAATATCACTTAATGTATTGTTGTAGTTTGTGATAATACGACTTTCATGGATCCAACCCAGGTTTTCACAGAATGCGCCAGGTTGTTTACCTTCGTAAGTTGGATAATCAATCCAATGTTCATTAAATGCAGTTTTTGTCATTTCATGTAAGTTTTCACCTACTTTTTCAAAAGCATCCAAAATATAGGATTCGCAATCTTCAATAGAGAAATTAAAGTCACATTCTTGTAAAGTGGCATAGATTTCATACCAAGGAAGACCATGATCATAACCTAGCATCTTGGCCTTTGTACGAAGATATTTTCTAAATACAGGTAAATATTTTTGAATACTAGTCATCATCGCATCTAATGTTTTGGATGACATTCTTGATTCAATCAACATTTTTTCTAAAGGATCTTTATAGCCAAGTAAGCGTGCTTCTATAAGTTGTTGTTTCTTGATGGCACTTACCGCAAAGGCAAGTGGGGTTTCAATTGGTTTATAGGCTTCAAGCTCGGCTAGAAAGGCATCTTTACGAACGTTGGAATCATTATCATGACACATATTCTTTACTTGTGTTAAAGGTAAGCTATTTCCACGATAGTTGGCCTTGGCATTTCCAGTTAGTGCATAGTACATGTCTGAAAAAGCTTTTTTACTTGTTGGATATACTAAGTTTAATATTTCCTGCTGTTCTAAAGGCAATGTGTGTTTAGCATTGTTTAATTTTTCTTCAATGATAAATTTATAGGTTGTATAATAGCTTGATTGTTTGATTTCTTTATCTTCTAAGATTTTTGTCCATAATTCATTCATTTGATTTGCGGCTACAGCACAAGCACTTAATACTTTGCTTGACCATAAAATAGCATCTTCATTGTTGGCTTCTACACTTAGTCTTAGTGTTACATATAAACGAAGTCGATATTCTAGGTCTTTGATTTCTTCAAGTTGTTTAAAGGAAGTGTTTGTGTTCACGTTTTCTATTTTGTAGTTTACTAACTGGTCATAGTCCTTTAAAAAGATTGGATCATCATAACCAGTATATAATTTAGATAAATCCCATTTATAATTGTTTGTCATTTGTACACCTGTCTTTCTATATTAATTATAGGAAGTATAGGAATGGAATACTCAGAAAGGAATTTCCTAGATGTTAGGAATAATCGAATATTTCCTAATCGCTAGGAAGTTCGATTCATAGAAAAGAAAATTTGTATGATGTACAATACAATCAGAACAAGGAGGGTATCTATGGAAAACTTGGAAATGATAAGCTTTCAAATTATTTCTTGTGTAGGAACTGCAAAATCAAGCTATATTGAAGCAGCACGTAAGGCACAGGAATACGAATTTGATAAGGCAGAAGAACTAATTAAAGAAGGAGATGCTATTTATATTAAAGGTCATGAAGCACATGCTTCTTTGATTCAACAAGAGGCAAGAGGAGAGTCTGTTGCGGTAAACATGTTGTTGATGCATGCAGAGGATCAATTGATGGCAGCTGAAAATTTTAAGGCTTTTGCCCAACAACAAATCGTGATTTTCAAGAAATTTCAAGATATTGAGAATAGGTAGGAGACGAATATGAAAAGAGTATACTTATTTTGTGATAATGGGATGTCAACAAGTATGATGGCACAACGTATGCAGGACGTGGCTGACAGTCACAACTTGCCAATTGAATGTAAGGCATTTTCATATAAAATCATTCAAGACATCATTGAAAAAAATACTTTAGATTGTATCTTGATTGGTCCACAAACTAAATTCTTATTTGATGAAATCAATAAAAAATACGGTGATAAAACACCAGTTATGGTTATTGATCCAACAGATTATGGTATGATGGATGCAGAAAAAGTATTAAAAAAAGCTATCGTGCAAATGAAAAAATTTAAAAACAAATAAGGTCGCTTTTTTAAAGCGATTTTATTTTTGAATCATATGTAGGAGGAAAAGGTATGTACGGAATTATCGCAACATGGAGAATGGCTTTAGAAGGTATTTCAAAAGCAGATTCTATGTTAAAAAATAACGAAAGTGCAGCGGATTCGATTGAAGAAGCAATCAAAGCTGTAGAGGATTTTGAATACTATAAAAGTGTAGGATATGGAGGACTTCCAAATGAAGAAATGGAAGTGGAATTAGATGCCGCTTTTATGGATGGGGATACACTAGAATTTGGATGTGTTGGAGGCGTTAAAGATTTTGCCAACCCTGTTAGTATTGCACGTAGTCTAATGCACTATGATGCCAACAATTTCTTAGTGGGTCAAGGAGCTGAAAAATATGCTTCAAGACATGGCTTTGAAAGAAAAACAATGCTTACAGATCGTGCCAAGATTCATTATCACAATCGTACAAAAGAAATCACAAATACGGAATTAAAACCATATTCAGGACATGATACAGTAGGTATGGTTTGTCTAGATACTGCAGGACATATGACAAGTGCTACAAGTACTTCTGGATTGTTCATGAAACATCCAGGACGTCTAGGCGATTCGCCCGTATGTGGTTCTGGATTCTATGTAGATTCTTTTGTTGGAGGAGCAAGTGCTACAGGTTTAGGTGAAGATGTTATGAAGGGATGTGTTTCTTATGAAATTGTTCGCCTAATGAAAGAAGGCATGCATCCTCAACAAGCGTGTGAAAAGGCTGTACACGATTTTGATTTAGAATTAAAACGAAGAAGAGGGAAAGCTGGAGACATGTCTTTGATTGCGATGAATAATAAGGGTGAATGGGGTTGTGCTACAAATATTGAAGGTTTTAGTTTTGTAGTGGCAACTGAAAAACAAGCCCCAACAGTATATTTAGTAAATCATGATGCGGATGGAAAATGCACATTTGAAGTCGCAAGTAAAGAATGGATGGACAACTATATGGCCACGCGCAAAGCTCCATTAGTAAGGAAATAAAATGGAAGAAGAATTATTAAAGAAGATTGATGAAATCAGTGATGAGATGATTTCAGGAATCAAAAGAATTGTTCAAATCGATAGTGTACAAAGTGAAGCTAAGCCAGGTATGCCTTTTGGAGAAGGCGTAGATAAAGCTTTAGAAGAAGCGTTGAAATTAGCTCGTGAATTAGGCTTTGAAACAGAAAACGTCGATCATATGGTGGGTATTGCCAAATATGGTACAGGAGAAGACTATATTGGCATTATGGGACATTTAGACGTTGTTCCTGTAGGAGAAGGATGGAATCATCCTCCGTTCTCAGCTTATGAAGATGAAAATGGCAGAATCTTTGCCCGCGGTATTTTAGATAATAAAGGACCGACTTTCTCTTGTTTATATGCACTCTATGCCATAAAGGAATTGAAAATTCAGTTAAAGCGTCCTGTTTATATTTTGTTTGGAACGAATGAAGAAACGGGATTTGAAGATTTAACACATTTCCTTAAAGTCAGAAAACCACCTATTATGGGTTGGACACCCGATTGTAAATATCCGGTTGTATATGCGGAAAGAGGAAGAAGTACCTATCGTGTGAGCACGGCTATTGAAAATAAAACTGTATTCAATCAATTTATTAATGAATATATTTTATCAGACAATGGATTTGGAAATAAATTGGGACTCAATATTGAGGATCCTGAATTTGGTAAAATGCAGATGAGTAATAAAAAGCTGGTGGATTTAGAAGGAAAACTTGGCTTTGACTTCTCTTTTAGCTATCCTGCAAGTATTAGTAATGATACAATAGAGGAGACAATCAAATCTAAATTAAGCAAAGGACTACAAGTAGAATGTATACATAATTATGAGCCTGTTTATTTTGATAAAAATGGATTCTTATGTCAAACATTAAAGGCGACTTATGAAAAGGTAACAGGCATGGATGGTACGCCAGTTACAACTACGGGTGGAACTTATGCGAAGATCATGCCAAATATAGTTCCTTTTGGACCTAGTTTTCCTGGACAAAAGGGCATTGGGCACAATCCGAATGAATGGATGGATCGTAGTGATTTGATTTTGAATGCGAAAATATACGCATTAAGTATAGTGAGGTTGGCTAATGGAGAGAATGATTGAAGTATGTGCAGGTAGTTATCAAGATTGTATAGCTGCATATCAGGGTAAGGCAAAAAGGGTTGAATTAAATAGTGCGTTAAGTGTTGGTGGCTTAACGCCAAGTGTCGCAAGTCTAGTTCGTGTAAAAAAAGAAACAGATTTAACTGTAATTTGTATGGTACGTCCACGCGCTGCTGGTTTCTGTTATGAAAAAGAAGATGTAGAAATTATGTTTGAAGATGCCAAGATTCTTTTGGATCATGGTGCTGATGGAATTGCGTTTGGTTTCTTAAATGAGGATGGCACAATTTGTGAAGAGGACACAAAAAGAATGATCGACTTGATTCATTCATACAATAAGGAAGCTGTATTCCACAGAGCTTTTGATGTTACGCCAGATGCATTTGAAGCCATTGAAACATTGATTGATTTAGGGGCGGATCGCGTACTTACAAGTGGACAAAAATCAAAAGCTATGGAAGGTATTGATTTAATTAAAGTATTGAATAATCAATATGGTGATAAGATTCAGATTCTTCCTGGCAGTGGAATGAATGCAGAAAACGCAAAAATGATGATGAATTATACAGGCGTATATCAGGTGCATTCTTCTTGTAAGAATTATAAAGCAGATACAACCACAACAAAAAATGGTGTTTCATATAGTTACTTAGAAAGTCCACATGAAAATGACTATGATGTAGTGGACGTAGAGTTGGTTACAAAATTAGTGAATAGTATCAAGTAAGGCGGGGTTCCCGTCTTTTCTTGTGCAAAGTTGTAAGGGATGATATAATTTACTAAGTTATAACTAAGTAAGTTATAACTTAGTAAATGGAGATCTTATATGTTTGTCGGTAGAGAAAGTGAATTAACAAAATTAGAAAAAATGTACTCAACGAATGAATTTCAGTTTGCGGTAATCTATGGGCGTCGAAGAGTTGGAAAAACAACTTTGATTCGGGAGTTTTTGAAAAATAAAGAGAGCTTATTGTATGTTTCATTGGAAGGGACTCAAAAAGAAAATTTAATTGGATTGTCGAGAGTGATTTCGAGGAATGATTCAATCGTATATGATTCATTTGAAAGCTTATTTAATGCGATTGATAAAATGTTAGAAACAAATCAAAAAATAGTTCTTGCGATTGATGAATATCCATATTTAGCTGAAAGCTATCCCCCTATTTCTTCTATTATTCAAAAGCATATTGATTTGTGTTGGAAAGATAAAAATATGTTTCTAATTCTGTGTGGTTCTAGTATGAGTTTCATGGAAAATCAAGTATTGGGATATAAAAGCCCGTTATATGGACGAAGAAGTGCACAATTTAAAATCACACCTTTCACATATTTAGAAACGCAAAAAATGCTTGTGAATTATGATCAAGAAAGTCAGGCAATCGCATATGGCATAACAGGAGGAATTCCTGAATATCTCTCAAAAATAGATACAAACAAATCTTTGGATGAGAATATATTGGATTTGTTTTTTGATGATAATGGAGCATTATTTGAGGAAGCAACTAATCTTTTAAAACAAGAAATGCGCAATCCCGCAAGCTACAATAGTATACTTGGTGCCATAGCTTCAGGGGCTAGTCGTTTAAATGAAATCGCAAATAAAGTGGGTCTAGATACATCTGCTTGTAGTGGTTTATTGAAGTCTTTGATCGAATTAAACATAGTCGAGAAAATATATCCTGTTACTGAAAAAGAATCAAGTCGAAAAACAATATATGAGATAAAAGACACAATGTTTTTGTTTTGGTACAAATTTGTAAGGCCAAATTATTCAAATATACAAATGGGTTTAGGTCATATTATTTATGATCAATACGTTAAACCAAAAATATCCGATTATATGGGATATGTTTTTGAAAAAATGAGTACTGAATATTTGTATCAGAAACAAGTTTTCCTGACATTACCATTTATTCCGGAAAAGATTGGAACGTGGTGGGGAAATGATCCAACAAGAAAAGAAGAAGCAGAAATCGATATCGTAGCGATAAATTCAGATTCGTGCTTATTGTGTGAATGTAAGTGGAGAAATAAAGAATTAGACAGTCGAGTTTTAACTGTTTTAAATAGTCGAAAAGATATCTTTAAATATAAAAATAAGAGTTTAATGGCATTTTCTAAATCTGGCTTTACAGAAGATGCGATAGAATACGCAAAAAATAATGATATTCGATTAGTTTCGTTTGAAATGATGTAGATGTGCTACAATAGACATATTAATGGAGGTTGTTTATTGTGAAGCGTAATGAACAAAAGGTAGAAAATACTTGGAAAACAGAAGATATATTTAAAGATGAAGCTGCATTTCTAGCTTGCTTAGAAACTTGTAGAGAATTAGGGAATGAGCTTTGTGCATACGATGGAAAATTGGATGATGCATCCAACTTATTATCATTTTTAAAAGGATATGAAAAATTAACATGTCTATTAGATGATTGTTTAGGCTATTCTTCTTTGTTGTCAGATCAAGATACGGCAGATGCCCATCATCAAGAATTAAAAGGAAAAGCCAATGCATTAGCGGTTGAAGTTTTTACTAAACTATCTTTTAGTGATGTACAAATCATGCAGATTGAAAATTTAGAGTCTTTTTATTCATCTGAACCCATCTTAGAAAGATATCGTGTATATCTAGAAGAAGTATGTCGGTTAAAAGAACACGTATTATCTCAAACAGAAGAAAAATTAATGGCATCCAGTTCATTGATGCAAGACACGCCTTATTCGATTTTTGGAATGTTGAACAATGCGGATTTAAAATTTGAAGATGCGATCGATTCAAAAGGAAATAAGCACACTTTAACTACAGGTACATTTATCCATATGTTAGAGCAGGAAGATGAAGTGTTAAGAGAGAGTGCATATCGTAATTTTTATGCAGGTTATGGTTCTATGATCCATACTTTAGCTGCTTGTTTAAATGGACAGACAAATCAGTTGAAATTTAATAGTATAGCACGTAAATATGCATCGAGTTTAGAATGTGCAGTCGATGCGAATAATGTTTCACCAAGAGTGTATGAACAATTGATTGAAACGGTACACAAAAATATTCATGTTTTACATAAATATATGCGAGTACGTAAAGAAGTTATGAAGAAAGAGAAACTTCATATGTATGATCTATATGTGCCTATGGTCAATGAATGTAATGTTCCTGTATCTTTTGAGCAGGCTAAAGAAGATGTCTTACATTCCATTCAATTGTATGGAACTGAATATGCCAAAGTGTATGAAAGAGGATTGAATTCGCGTTGGATCGATGTATATGAAAATGAAGGTAAACGCTCAGACGCCTATTCAAGTGGACAAAGAGTACATCCTTTTGTGTTGATGAACTTTGCGAATTCTTTAGATACAGAATTTACTTTAGCTCATGAAATGGGGCATGCGATGCATTCCTATATGTCTACAAAATATCAGGCTCCATTAGATCGTCACTATAAAATATTTGTGGCCGAAGTTGCCAGTACTTGCAATGAAGCTTTATTGATGGATTATTTGCGCAAACAAAACTCAGATCCTAAATTCCAAGCTTATTTGATTAATCACTTTATGGAACAATTTAGAACCACATTGTTTAGACAGTGTATGTTTGCGGAATTTGAGAAGATTATCAATGAAAAAACCGCAAACAACGAAGTTTTGACAAGTGATACATTGAATCAAATCTATGCGGATTTAAATAAATTCTATTATGGAGAAGATGTGATTGTGGATGATGAAATTAGTATGGAATGGGCTCGTATTCCACATTTCTATATGAATTTCTATGTATACCAATATGCGACAGGATTTAGTGCAGCTATGGCTCTATCACAAAAATTGCTTCATGGAACACAAGCTGATATTGAAGCATACTTATCTTTCTTAAAGGGAGGATGTACAAAGTCTCCAGTCGAATTATTGCGTATGGCTGGGGTTGATATGGCAAGTCCAAAACCAATTGAAGATGCGATTGAATTGTTTGATTCTTTAATTGATGAATTTGAGAGTATTATGAAGTAGAAAGTCGTTTGACTTTCTATTTTTAGTCATTTTAAAATTAGTAATAGATGAATGACTAAAAAATGATACATTCATTTTCAGAAAATGTATGAAAATTATGGTATGATATTCACGAGGTGAACTAATGAATAAGTTAGAACAAGCACGTACACAAATTGATGCGATCGATCGTGAAATGGCTAAGCTGTATGAAGCACGATTGGATGCTGTTAAGGATGTGATTGCGTATAAAATAGAAAATGATTTACCAATTCTAGATTCAGGTAGAGAGCAGGTTGTAATTGAAAAGAATCTGCAGTTTATTCAGAATCCAGATTATAAAGAATATTATGAGTCTTTTATAAAGTTCATAATGAAAGAATCAAAGGCCTATCAAAGAACGTTGCAGTCGCATGATAAAGTTGGATATTGTGGAGTTGAAGGTGCCTTTGGGCATATGGTGAGCGAGAAGTTGTTTCCTTCCAATCCAAAAGTGGGCGCTTCTAGTTTTGAGGAAGTCTTTCAAATGGTTGTCCATTCAGACGTACAATATGGTGTGATTCCTTTTGAGAATACGAATTCTGGATTGGTTGGAGAAGTCTTAGATTTATTAATGGAATATCCAGTGTATATTCAGTCAATTTATGATCAAAAGATTGAACAATGTTTACTTGGAATTCCGGGCAGTACATTAAAAGATGTGGAGTGGGTCTATTCAAAGGATCAAGCACTTTCACAGTCTAAAGAATTTTTAAAGGAATTAAATGTACAAACGGTGGCCTATCCAAATACGGCGATGGCAGCTCAATATATTTCAGCACAACAGGATGTGCATAAAGCAGCTATTGGTGCTAAGGAAAATGCAGAGTTGTATGGCCTAAAGGTGTTGGCTACAAACATTCAAGAAAATGCGACTAACACAACGCGATTCTTAGTAATTGGATTAAAGCCACAAATGCAGGGCAACCGCTTTAGTATGGTTCTATCGGTTAAACATGAGAGTGGCGCTTTGGCAAAGATCATTGATTGTATTGCCAAGAATGGATTGAATATGGAAAGTATTCAGTCTAGACCGATGAAAAATAAACCTTTTGAGTATTTCTTCTTTGTCGAAATTGAAGGGGATATGTCAAAGGCAAATGATTGTATTCGAGAGGTACAGTCTGTGTGTGAAAGTGTAAAAGTATTGGGAGCATATACTTTAAAGGAGGAAAAATAAGTATGAATTTTGTGAAGGAAAGTGTCAATCAAACACCAATCGTAGATACTGTATTCTCAATTGTTGCCAAGGCAAAAGAGGCTAAGGCTAAGGTGGGAAGTGAAAATGTTGTAGATGCGACAATTGGTTCTTTATATGATGAAGAGGGAACTTTGGTTGCCTTAGACAGTGTATTTAGTTCATTAAAAAACTTGGATAATAAAGTATTGGCAGCCTATGCAGCTAGTTTTACAGGCAATCCAGACTTTAGACAAAAAGTATATGACTGGGTATTGAATGGAAATTCACACTTAGAACATGAAGTTATCGCAACACCTGGAGGAACCGGTGCCGTTGGTATGACTTTACAAGAGTGTCTAGATGAGGGACAAACAGTTGTCTTGCCAGAAATCGCATGGGGATCTTATGCACTAATGGCGCAGATGCACAATTTGAATGTGGAAAAGTATAGTTTATTTGAAGAAGATCACTTTAATTTAAACTCTTTTAAATCGGCATGTAAAAATGTGATGGAAAAACAAAATCGTTTAGTCATTGTGATCAATGATCCTTGTCACAATCCTACAGGGTATTCTTTGAGTAAAGACGAATGGAAAGAAGTCATTTCTTTCTTGAATGAATGTTCAAAAACACATGCCGTAGTATTGTTGAATGATATTGCGTATATTGATTTTTCTTCTAGACAAGAAAAGGCGAAAGAATATTTTGCACAGTTTGATCAAATTGAGAAAAATTTTGTCGTAATTGTCGCATTTAGTTTATCAAAATCAATGACAAGTTATGGCCTTCGTTGTGGAGCCGCCATTGTGTTAGGACAAGAAAAAGAAGCAGTTCGACAAGTAAAAATTGTGTTTGAAAAGGATGCGCGTGCGACTTGGTCAAATATCAACAATGGAGCTATGGCTACATTTGTAGATGTATTAGACAATCATAAAGATGCGTATGATAAAGAAAGATTGCACTATGTAAATTTATTAAAAGAACGTGGAGATATCTTTGTCAAAGAAGCGAAGGAAGTGGGATTAAAACATTATCCTTACAAAGAAGGATTCTTCGTAACTTTATCTATGGATAATGAAACACGTGACAAATTCCATGAGGCATTAATGGAAAACAACATTTTTACCGTCAAAGTAAATTTGGGTATTCGTGTTGCGATTTGTTCTTTATCGGTTGAAAAGACAAAGGGACTCGCAAAAAAGATGAAGGATATTTTGGATACAGTAGCTTAATACTGTATCTTTTTTTTCATCCACATATGTGGGACTCCTTCATCATCGTCAATTTGACCAAACTGAATATAGCCTTGTTTTTCGTAAAATGGGCGGATACGAACTTGTGCGTGTACCACAATTAAGTCTCCATGTAATTTTTTGATTTCATTTTCGGCACTTTCAAGTAGTAAATTACCAATATGCAGGTTTCGATATTTCTTTAATACGGCTACCCTTCCAATAGTGTAATGATTGTTTTCTTTGAAGAATCGGCATGTTCCGATTGGCTTTTCTTCGTCAAAGGCAACGATATGATGACTAATAGTATCGATTTCATCAAATTCGTTTTCAAAGCCTTGTTCGTTCATGAATACTTCAATACGAATGTCTTTGGCATCTTGTGGTAAGGATGTAAAAATTTTTGTGTTCATATTATTCCTCTTTCTTTCTGATACATTAACAACTCAAAAATAGAAAGTCAAATTATGATATAATAAGGAGTAAGTTAGGTGGGAAGAAGTATGCGTATTTATGAAGAATCTTTAAATCGTTTTATTAAAAATTCATGGATATATTATGAGGCAAATGATCCTTATTATGCAGGTAAGATTGAGCGTATCTCAATTGAAAGAGTGCATGATCGGATTTTATATTATGAAGTAAAGGCTATTATTCAAACGCGTTGGAATGAGGAAATTATTAATTTTAGAGTGAATGAATATGGTACGATATTAACTACAAATTGTACTTGTACACAAGAGACACATAAAGGGTGTGTGCATTTAGTAAGTGTAGTGCGTGCCATTAATGCGATCAATCCCCAGACTTTTCCGCTTTGTGTGGAGTATCAACAATATATTGAAGAAAAAAATCGTCAGGAAGAATTGGAAAGAAAGCGTCGTAGAATTCATAGTTTGAATCAGGCGGCATTTGATTTTCTAAAAGAAAAACAAGAAGATAAAGTTAACAATTTCTTTAAGGAAAACGAGAATCGAATTCGTTTGACGTTGCATCCTACAAATTCGTATTATTATGATCAGGCAGCATTTAAATTAAAGATTCAAGTGAATCGTGCATATACAGTAAAGAATATTCAAGCTTTAATGCGAGGCTTTTTTGAAAAGAAATTGGAATCTTTTGGGAAAAACACACAGATTTATTTAAATCCAGAAGATTTGGATGAGCCAAGTCAAAAGATTTATTCATTTTTGATGAAATATACTTTTTCAAAAGATTGGCAAAAAGACGGGGAAATCTATTCGGAATGTCTGGATGATTTCTTTGATTTAAATGTATCTTTGCCTAATGACCATAGCGAATTTAAAACGGATGAAAAAGATATAAAATTAGTTATAAAATTGGTTGAATATGATGATTGTTTCGAATTCAATGTAGATTTGGATGATAATTTTCTAATTGGTAATAAACATTTGTATGTAGTGGATTATAAAAATATTACGCGATATACATTGGATGCGGATGGCTTTTTAGCTTCACTTGCGTATAATATTTCGCAAGAAGATGGTTGGTTGATTAAAAAAAGTGATTTTAGAGCTTTTTACTTACAATGCTTGCAGCCATATATGGATTATATTCAATTAGAAACGAATGTAGATGTAGAAAAATATGCGACTGTAATTGAGAATATTCGTGTGTATTCAGATCTTGAAAATGCGAATATGATTGTATGGGGAAACTATCTAGAAAATAATCAAAAAAAGAGTTTCTTCACAAATACAGATTCCAACCAAATTGCCAGTATAGAAGCAATTATTTCGCATTATGCGGTAAAGATTGAAGATAATAAGGCTGTATTTAAAGGTCGAAGCGATGCGTTATATAATTTTTTGGATCATGGAATTCCTTTGATTCAAAAACAAGCGGATGTGTATGTGTCTGAGGAATTGAAACGTTTAAAGAATCGTCGCAGTATGAATTTAAGTGTAAAGGTCTATGTTCAAAATGATTTATTGAAGATGGAACTAGATAGTGATGTGAACGCAGATGAATTGTCGCATATTTTAAATGCGTATCGAAAGAAGAAAAAGTTTTATCAGTTAAAGAATGGTGAAATGATTGATTTGGAAGATACAGGTTTAGAACAGTTGAATGAATTGGCTTCTACAATGAATTTAACGACTAAGGATTTCAAGAAAGAAACAATTGAAAAACCAGCATATCAGGCTTTCCATTTAATAGATGTGGATTCAGAATTGGATGTTCGTAATGATGATTCAGTTACAGAATATACAGATCGATTAATGAAAGTGAAAGAGCAAACGATTCAATTGAAGGATGAGTATAAATCTTTATTGCGCACGTATCAGCAGCAGGGCATTCAATGGTTGTATGATTTGAAAAACATGAATTTAAATGGAATTCTTGCCGATGATATGGGACTTGGAAAAACTATTCAAGTATTGGTATTTTATGAACAGTTTGTTTCAAAGGATAAACCGAGTTTGATTGTATGTCCAAGTAGTCTAATGTATAACTGGATGTCAGAAATTGAAAAGTTTAAGATTGGTGTGGACGCTGTTTGTGTTACGGGAACGCAAGAAGTGCGTAAAGAGATTATTCAGGAAAATCACGAACTCTATATTACGACATATGATTATTTGCGTAGGGACGTTGAATTGTATATGCCTATGGAATTTGAATATATTGTTCTAGATGAGGCACAGTTTATTAAGAATCCTAAGACAAAGAATGCGCAAAGTGTAAAGGCTTTAAAAAGTAAACATCGTTTGGCATTAACAGGAACGCCAATTGAGAATAGTTTAAGTGAATTGTGGAGTATCTTTGATTTCTTGTTGCCAGGCTATCTATATAGTTTGAATTATTTCACAAAGAATTTTGAGAAACCCATTCAGATGGGGGATGATGACAGACAGTCCAAACTTCAAAAGTTGGTGTCGCCATTTATTTTGCGTAGAACGAAAAAACAAGTGTTGAAGGATTTACCGGATAAGGTTGAGAAAGATATATGGTTAAACTTTAGTCCGGAGGAGAAGCAATTGTATCTTGCAAATCTTGCTCAAGTCAATGAGCAGCTTCAGCAACAATTAGAATTGGAACAAGTGGATTCGATTTTGATCATCGCGATGATGACGCGTCTTCGTCAGATTTGTTGCGAACCAAGAATGTTATATGAAAACTATAAGGGTGAGAGTACAAAGTTTACAATGTGTCTTGAATTGATTGAGACATTAAAAGAGAATGGTAAGAAAGTCTTGTTGTTTTCAAGTTTCACAAGTATTTTTGATTCCTTTATCGAAGAGTTTAATCAGCGAGGCATCAAATACCATATGATTACGGGTGCAGTTGATAAGAAGAAGCGTAAAGAAGAAGTAGATGCTTTTCAGAGTGATGATTCGGATGTATTCTTAATTTCATTAAAGGCTGGTGGAACTGGGCTAAATCTGACTAAGGCACAAGCTGTGATTCATTATGATCCTTGGTGGAATGTGAGTGCGCAAAATCAAGCAACAGATCGTGCGTATCGTATTGGTCAGACAAAGAATGTGTTAGTGTATCAGTTGTTGATGAAGAACACAATAGAAGCGAAAATCTATGAGATGCAGAAGCGCAAAAAAGAGATGAGTGATATATTTGTCGAAAATTCAAATGGTGGCATTTCGACTTTATCCAAGGAAGAATTGAGGGATTTATTCTCTATGGAATAGGAACTATATAATTTTTTGAAATATATAGTTCTTTTTTATAAAAGTGTGTTAAAATAGAAGTAATGAAAGGGATTACAAAACGGTGATAAAATGAATAGAAGTGCAGGAATCTTATGTCCTGTTTTCTCTATCCCTGCAAATCAAGGGATTGGTGATTTAGGGCAAAAAACAATTCGAATGATAGATATTATTGCGGATGCAGGGTATGCTATATGGCAAATCTTACCTTTGCAGATGACAGGCCCCACCCATTCTCCATATCAGACATATTCTAGTTTTGCGGGGGATCCTATCTATATTAACTTGGATCGTTTGTGTGAAATGGGGTTGTTGACGCAAAGCTCAATTGTGAATTGTAATAAGTTTAAAGACTTTGTTGAATATGACAAGATTCGTGAATTCAAGGAATCTTATTTTCAAAAGGCCTTTAAAGTTTTTAAAAAGGAATTTGATTCATTTAAAGAAGATTTTGAAGCATTTAAGCGTGATGCATTTTGGCTAGAGGATTGGTCTGCCTACTCTTTATTTAAGAGTTTTTATAATGGGGCTCCATGGTTTGAGTGGGAAGATGAATATAAGAATTGGCCAGAAAATCGTGATATTGATTTGGATGATTATAAAGATGAGATTTTTTATATTGAATTTTTACAGTTTGTTTTTTATAAACAATTGGATGAAATTCAAATGTATGCGCACGCAAGAAATCTTAAAATCATGGGAGATATGCCATTCTATGTAGATTTAGATAGTGCGGATGTATGGTGCAACCGTAAAGCTTTCTTATTGGATGAAGAAGGAAAACCAGAATATATTGCGGGTTGTCCACCAGATTATTTTAGTGAAACTGGACAACGTTGGGGAATGCCAATTTATGATTTTGATGCGCAGGAAAAAAATGGATATCTTTTCTGGTGTAATCGTATGAGTTGGATGAATCGTTGTTACGACATGGTGAGAATCGATCATTTCAGAGCGTTTGATACATATTGGAAGATTCCAGAATCTTGTCCTACTGCCATTGAGGGAAAATGGATTTTGGGTCCGGCTCATAAATTGATGGATGCGATTTTAAAGGCATGCCCAGATATTGTCTTAGTGGCAGAAGATTTAGGTTTGATTCGTCCTGAGGTTATTGAACTTGAGGAAGATTATGGAATTCCAGGAATGGATGTTTTATTGTTTAGAATGGAAGCTAAACAATTAAAGAAAAAGGCAAAGAAAAACTCTGTATTATATACAGGAACACATGATAATGCGACATGCAATGAGGATTATCATACGTATGATTCAAATAAGCGTATTAGTTTGCGTCGTTTCTTTAAAAACCAAGGCTATTCAAGCCGTGCCTTTAATGAAATGTTGTGTCAGTTTGCGTTAGATAGTAATGCAGATACAGTAATTCTTCCTATTTGGGATATTTGTGGATATAAAGAAGAGGCTAGAATCAATATACCAGGAACAGTATCAAATAGAAACTGGACTTGGAAGTTAAAAGATTTTAAGACATTTCCAGATAAGGTAATGAAGACAAAAGAATGGATTGAAAAATCGAATCGCTAAGGGGCATGAACTTGCTCCTTTTCTTGTGTATTGTTAAAATAAGATGGAGGTGGAAACAATGAAAAAGTTAATAACGATTTTATGTTCGTTTATTCTATGTATATCTTTGTTTGGGTGTCAGAAAGAGACAAAGGATTATATCGCAAAGATTGAAGTGAAGGATTATGGAACAATTACGGTTAAGCTAGATGGAAAAACAGCGCCTATTACAGTGCAAAACTTTGTAGATCTTGCCAAATCCGGCTTTTATGATGGATTGACATTCCATCGAATTATTGAAGGATTCATGATTCAGGGTGGTGATCCAAACGGAAATGGTACGGGAGGATCCGACAAAACAATCAAGGGAGAATTCAAAGAGAATGGTGTAAAGAACAATATTAAACACAAGCGTGGTGTTATTTCTATGGCAAGAAGCTCAGATTATGATTCGGCGAGTTCACAATTCTTTATTATGCAAGAAGACAATGATTCATTAGATGGGCAATATGCTGCCTTTGGACATGTCACAAAGGGAATGAAGGTTGTGGACAAGATTTGTGAAGATGCAGATCCAATGGATGATAATGGAACAATTGCACAAAGTAAGCAGCCTGTCATCAAAACAATTACAGTATCAGAAATTAACGACTAGAGTAATCTAGTTGTTTTTTTGTTTGACATCTTAAGTTAGTTAATGTAAACTCGATTTGTTTCAACTAACTGAGGTGGATTATGATTAATAAAAAATTATTATTTTCAGTGAAGGAAAGTATTCCTTATATTAAAAAAAATGTATTGTATCAATGGATTGGATTAATTTGTAACGCATGTTCTACGGCTTGTTTATGTTTGATTGTCACAAAAAATAGAAGTTTATCATTCATTGGAATCATTCTTGTATGTTTAATGATTCGGTATGTTGTGAATCAAAAAGCCATTGAAATGTCGTATCAATCAAGTCACATTGTAAAGGAAACACTTCGTTCTCGTTTATATAAGAAGCTATCTAAAATTGGAATTGGGTATACAAATAAGTGGAGTACGGCTGAAATTGTACAATTATCCAGTGAGGGTATCGAACAATTAGAAACGTATTTTGCGAGCTATATTCCGCAATTCTTTTATTCTTTAATTGCGCCATTCACATTATTTATTATTATTTCGTTTATGGACATAAAGGCTGCTTTTGTCTTACTGATTTGTGTGCCTTTGATTCCAATGTCGATTGTGTTTGTACAAAAGTTTGCGAAAAGACTATTGAATCGTTATTGGGGACAATACACAAAATTAGGGGATAATTTTCTAGAAAATCTTCAGGGGTTAACGACGTTAAAAATATATGAGGCAGATGGCCATTATCATGAGAAGATGAATGTAGAAAGTGAAAACTTTCGTAAGATCACAATGCGTGTATTAACGATGCAGTTAAATTCCATTACAGTTATGGATTTGGTTGCCTATGGAGGAAGCGCATTGGGAATTGTATTTGCGTTAAATGGATATCATAGTGGTGCAATAACTATGTTTCAGACTTTATTTATCATTTTGATTTCAGCTGAATTCTTTATTCCCATGCGACAATTAGGATCCTACTTTCATATTGCGATGAATGGTATGGCGGCAAGTGATAAGTTGTTTGCGATATTAGAAAAGGAAATAGAGGAGAAACAAAATGTAGAGATAGAGAATTGTTTTATTTCTGCATCGAATCTTCATTTTGGCTATACGGATCAGGAAGTTTTACATGGAATAAATTTTAAAGCTCATAATGGAATGATTGGTTTTGTAGGTGAGAGTGGTAGTGGTAAGAGTACAATTGCCTCTTTATTGATGGGACAGTATTCGAATTATAGGGGTGAACTAAAGCTATCAAATTATGAGATCAAGGATATTAATATCTATCCATATATGACTTTGGTTTCTTTAGAGAGCTATTTGTTTAGTGGAACGCTTAAAGACAATTTGTCGGTGGCTAAAGATGCTTCTGAAAAAGAAATGAATAGCGTATTAGAAAAGGTGGGTATTCTTGATTTTGTGCATGAACAAGGTGGACTTAATATGCACATTTTAGAGGGTGGTAAAAACTTATCTGGAGGACAAAGACAGCGTTTGGTTTTGGCCAGAGCTTTACTGAAGGACTCATCCATCTATATTATGGATGAGGCAACAAGTAATATTGATGTAGAGAGCGAAAATAAAATCATGGAAGTATTATATGAGTTGTCAAAAGAAAAACTTGTGCTTTGTATTTCGCATCGTCTGGCAAATCTAATTCATGCAGATGCGATTTATTGTTTGAAAGATGGAGATATTGTAGAGAGTGGAACACATGAAGAGTTGCTTCAACAGAATGGTGTGTATCGTGACTTATTTAACACGCAAAAAGAATTAGAAAGATATGGTGCCTAATATGAGTACAATTCAAATATTTTCACGTTTAATAAAACTTGTATTTCCATTAACTGGATTTATGATTTGTGCCATCCTGATGGGAGTAGCTGGATTTTTATGTGCCATCTTTATTCCTGTTCTTTCAAGTATGGCCCTAGTAAATGATCCACTATTTAGTTTTCATACGATTGTGATTTTATTATTTGTGTGTGCACTTTTAAGAGGAATCTTGCGCTATGCAGAGCAAGCATGTAATCACTATATTGCCTTTAAATTGTTAGCTCGTATTCGTGATCAGGTGTTTGGGGCATTAAGAAAATTGTGTCCTGCAAAACTAGAAGTGAAAGATAAGGGTAGCTTAATTTCTTTAATTACTTCGGATATTGAATTGTTGGAAGTGTTCTATGCACATACGATTTCTCCAATTTGTATTGCGTTTGTCACAAGTCTAATATGTGTGGGTATTCAAGTGCAGTTTGGATGGATTTATGGACTTTATTCACTATTTGCTTATGTTGTGGTGGGTGTGGTTTTACCTGTCTTTATTTCTAAACAATCAAGACAGATTGGTGTAGAGTATCGTAAAGAAGCTGCTAATCTAAATAGTTATGTATTAGAGAGTATGCGTGGCTTAAAGGAAAGTATGCAGTATATGGATACAGATCGTCGCTTATCAGGTTTGAATAAACAGACTTCTTCCCTGGCAAATTGTGAGAAGGAATTGAAGTATTTTCAAGCTAAGACGATTTCTTTGACAAACTTTTGTGTTGTTTTATTATCTTTAGGTTTATGTTTGATTCATATATATATGAATAGTTCGATTGATTCAATGATTGTATCGGGTGTTCTTCAAATATCTTCTTTTGGACCTGTTATCGCATTGGCAAATTTAGGTTCAACTTTATCACAGACAATTGGAGCTGGACAAAGAGTCATATCACTTTTGGATGAGTCACCTATGGTTGAAGAAGTAGAGAATAAAGAAGAGACAGACTTTAAAATGGTAGATGTATCTTCTGTAGATTTTGCGTATGAAGAGGAACAAATCTTAAAGGATATGAATTTAAATATCCGTGAAAATGAAGTGATTGGTATTCAAGGTAAGAGTGGCAGTGGAAAGAGTACGTTGTTGAAATTGTTGATGCGCTTCTGGAATGTGTCAAAGGGAAGTATCTTAGTGGATGGGTTAAATATTCGCTCTTTAAACACTTCCAATTTAAGAAAGAATGAAGGGTATGTAACGCAGGAAACGATTCTTTTCCATGATACAATTGAAAACAATTTAAGAGTGGCTAAACAAAATGCGACTATGGAAGAAATTGAAGTGGCTTGTAAGAAGGCAAATATTCATGAGTACATCCAGTCGTTGCCAAATGGCTATAAAACGATGGTGGAAGAACTGGGTAGTTCGTTATCCGGTGGAGAAAGACAAAGAATTGGTCTTGCACGTATGTTTTTGCATGATGCGAAACTTGTTTTATTGGATGAGCCAACGAGTAATTTGGATAGCTTAAATGAGGGGGCTATCTTAAAATCAATTTATGAAGAAAGAAAAGATAAGACCATTGTTTTTGTTTCACATCGAGAATCAACTTTATCACATTGTGATCGTGTGATTCATATGGAATCTGAAAGGGTCAGCTAATGGATAAGCGTGAAAAAGAAATGCATACAGTGTATGAGATGATACATTTGTATTGCAGAAAGAATCATAAAGATAAAGAGTTGTGTTCAGAGTGTTTGGCTTTGTATGAATATGCAAAGATGCGCATTGAAAAGTGTCCTTTTATGGAAACAAAGACATTTTGTTCGCAATGTAAGGTACATTGTTACAAGTTGGATAAAAGAGAAAAGATACGTAAGGTGATGCGTTTTTCTGGACCTAGAATGTTGTTTTATCATCCTATTATGGCGATTCGTCATTTGTACTACCAAATTACAGATAAATAGAAAAAATATGCATGTTGATTGAAAATATCTTCGAAAAATATGCATAAAAGTAAAAAATATCCTCGAAAAATATGCAAAAATGAGATAATTAGATAAGAAGGCATCTATGTTAAGAATAAAGTTTTATGATAATTTATAAGATGTATCTAACAGATTTAGGCTTGCTAGTCGCAATGTATGGTTTTGAAATGAAACAGGCTATATTAGATGATACTTTAACAGGGCCAGTAAAGGGTGGTATATACGAAAATCTAATAGCGGATATTTTAATGAAAAGTCGTCATTCGCTTCATTATTACCAAAATAAGAATTTAGAAATAGAATTCTTGATTGAACAAAACACAAAAGTAATTCCAGTCGATGTAAAGGCAGAAAATAATCGTTCACAATCAATGGATCAATTGTTGAAAAATGAAAATATTCCTTATGGATATAAATTCGTGAATGGAAATTGTGGAATTAATGGTAAAAAAATAACTCTTCCATTATACTTAGCTATGTATGTAGATTAGGTTGGGGTAAAAAATGAGAGAAAATGTTGAAAAGTATATTGAGTTAATTATAGGAAGTATTTTACTTTCGTTAGGAATTTATTTATTTGTGACACCGAATGGAATCAATTTTGGAGGCGCCATTGGGATTGCACAGATTATTGAGTATTTTATTTTGAAGATGATTCCAAGTCTTGGGCATATGAACTTGGTGGGAATCATTAACTTTATGATTAATATTCCTTTGTTCATCATGGGATTTAAAATCATGAATAAAGAGTTTTGTATTAAGACTGTCATTAGTTTAGTGGTGCAAACCATTACTCTATCTATTTTGCCAAAACAATCTTTTGTGATTATGCCAGACATGCTTTCAAATTGTATCTTTGGAGCCTTAATGTGTGGTATTGGAGTAGGACTTGCCTTACAGAGCAGTGGATGTTGCGGTGGTATGGATATTGCCGGTGTATGTTTATCGAAGACAAAACCAGGCTTTTCAGTCGGTAAGCTTTCGATTATTATCAACTCCATCTTATTTACAATTTGTGCCTTTATTTTTGATTTGCAGACATCACTATATTCCATTATCTTTGTGGCCATTCTTTACTTTATTAGTGATCGTATCCACTATCAGAATATCAATATGACTGTATTGATTTTTACAAAGAAAGAAAATATGAAGAATGTAATTATGGAAAGAACAGGTCGCGGTGTAACGTACTGGATGGGTAAGGGTGCTTATACAGATACAGAACAGTATATTTTATTTTGTGCTGTCAATAAGTATGAGATTCGTAACTTCAAAAAAATAGTCAATGAAATTGATCCAAAGGCTTTTGTGACAATTAGCGAGGATCAAGAAATTGATGGTGGATTTGAAAAGCGTTTGTGATATAATAGACATGCAAAAAGGAACATACAAATATGTTTCTGGGAATAGTTGTAGTAAAAACTACCTACAAACTTTGCTAGAGTTGGCGTAGGTAGTTTTTATTTTGTTTATTCATTTCTGTTTGATTAATTCAACCAAAAGCTGAATCACAAAGCCAATTAGTGTTGTGTAAATGCCTAATGCAGATACAATTAGGACTAACAATTCGTAATTGTTCATGACTACCACCTCCTAATGATACCAGAGGTTCTTATACGCACTCTGGGATTGTCATTAAAATGCAATGATAAATCCATTCCCAGAAGTATACATATGCTTGCTGCTTGTATGTTCCAATTACTATTTTAAGTGGTCAATGTGAAAAAAACATTAAAACACAAAAAAAGGAACGATTTTTATTATTTCGTTCCTTCGTTGTATTTTGCCTCGATTTCTTTGGCAATCTTTTTACCTTCCATTACAGCACTACCAATTGTTTTTGGCCCAGTAAAGGCATCTCCAATAATGTATACATTCTTTAATGTAGAGGCGTGTGTATCCGTTGTTTTTAAATCGTCATTTAATGGAGTGAAGTCTACTTTTTGACCAATAGCCATCGCAACTAAATCACATTCCATTGTGAATAATGAATCTTTTACTTCGTGGCAGCTTGCTCTTCCAGATTCATCCATTTCTCCAAGTTCCATTTTCGCAACTTGAACACCATAAACATTTCCGTTTTCATCCTTTAAAATGTCTTTGATGTTGTTTAAGAAGGCAATCTTAACACCTTCTTTTTCACAGGCTTTGATTTCTGCAGGACTTGCAGGCATTTCCTGTAAAGATCTACGATATACGATTGTGACATCATCAATGATACGAACTAATGATCTTGCACAATCCATCGCAACATTTCCACCACCCCAAACAATGGCCTTTTTATATTTTTTGAAGTCTTCTTGTTTGTGATTGATATTTAAATCGTAAAGTAATGTTAAGCCGGCAACAACGCCATTACCTGTTTCAAAACCAAAAGTATTTTCAATTTGGGCACCAATCGCTACAACTACATAATCATAGTTTGCTTGTAATTCCTTAAACATAGTTTGATCCACAAAAGTATTAAAATGAAATTTAACACCGGCTTCAATCAATCCGTTATAGGCTTTTTCTAAGAATGTTTTGGGCATACGATATTCAGGAATACCTGTGTAAATGGCTCCACCAATTTCAGCTTCCTTATCAAAAATATCAATCTGGTACTCATTTTCTGTTTTAACTAATTCTTGAGCTAATGTATAGCCAGCAGGACCGGCTCCAATAATGGCAATCTTTCTTGTCATAAATCAAATTCCTCCATCTTTTTCGCTATTATATCATAAACTATTTCTTTAGGTACGAAAGAGCTCGTTTGTTTACGTTTTTTACGGCAATCTCAAGTTCACGAGCTGAAATTCTTTTTGCGCCATTGGCTAAAATCGCATTTTGAATCAAGCCATCACTTGTCGCAACTGATAATTCATATTTCTTTTTTAAGTCGTGTACAGCCTTTTCAATATAGCTGTCTGCTGTTTGATTGTATCTAGTATAAATAATGTCTAGATTTCCTTGATTAAAATGTGAACCTGTATTGTTTTTTACGCGATATCCATCAAATACTAAGATGACTTTGATACGCTTATATCCTTGATAATTCGAGATTCGATTGATCAATTCATCACGTGCAGATTCAATGTTTACTTTGGCAATATCTTTTAAATCTTGCCAGTCATAAATCATATTGTAGCCGTCAATCATTAAACATTCTGGCTTTTTATTTTCGACATGAATCTGATTTAAATTCATATCAACCTTCGCTTTTTTCTTGATTGGCTTTTCAGCTTTCTTGTTGTTTCCACCAAGTGAATTAAATACTTTCTTTAATTCTTCTTCACGAACAGTATGTTTTACATAAGAAGTATAGGAAGTTGAGTTGGCTTCTTTAATTTGGATGTGCATATGCTCCTTGACTTCATCCCAAGGCACAAAATAACCTGCTCCATGTTCGCAGAATACAGATCCGGTTGGATTGTTTAAATCGGCTTCACTATCATAATTTGTTTCTTCAATGATCTTTTCTTGATCAAAACACGCATGATAGTCTTCTAATTCACAAATAAATTGGCCTTTTCCTTTTGTGTATGCGATGACATCTTTTTGATAGTCCATCAACTCACGAACGGGTCCTGTTCCTTTTATGTGAACAAGATTGTTCATGTCTTCTTCAATTTTAAATGAGCAATGCTTGTTTTCTAAATCAAACAAGGCTTTTGAAACATATTGATTTTCAACGACTAATTCAAAACTATAATAAGGTTCTAATAATACAGATTCTGCTTCTTTTAGGCCTTGTCTTATAGCACGATAGGTTGCTTGTCGAAAATCTCCACCTTCTGTATGTTTTAAATGGGCTTTACCGGCCACTAAAGTGATTTTTATATCGGTAATTGGCGATCCAGTTAATACGCCTTTGTGTTGTTTCTCTTTTAAATGCGTTAAAATCAGATTTTGCCAGTTTAAAGCTAAATCGTCATTGGAACAGTTTGATTCAAACACAAGTCCTTTACCTCTAGGTAATGGTTCAAGTTTTAAGTGTACTTCGGCATAGTGCCTTAAAGGTTCAAAGTGACCGACTCCAATAACTGTATTTTGAATGGTTTCTTTAAATAAGACTTTACCTGTTGTAAAACCAACTTTAACTTTAGATCTTTTCTCAATTTCTTTTTGAAGAATTTCCATTTGAATGGATCCCATTAGCCTTAAAAAGATTTGTTTCGTCTGCTCATCATATTCAATTTGTAGCTGCGGATCTTCTTGAGCAAGTACACTGCAGTAGCGCATCATAGTAAGTGCATCTACACCTTCGGGAAGTAGGAGTTGGTAATTCATATAGGCATTTAAGAGTGGTTTTGTCGTGTCAGATTCAAAGCCTAGCCCTTGACCTACTTCATACTTGTTCAATCCTTTTAGTGCACAAATCATTCCTGGATAAGCGGTTTGTACCATTTCAAATTGTTTTCCGTTATACAAACGAATTTGATCTACCTTTTCATCTGTACCAACTTTATCTTTGGCATTTAAAACACCACCCGTAATCTTTACGTGGGTTAAACGATTGCCTTGGTCATCACTTGAAATCTTGTATACACGAGCCCCAAAATCTTCAGGGTACTCTTGGATAAAAGATAAATCGATAATCGCATCCATTAAATCTTCGATGCCTTGGATTTTTAAGGCAGAACCAAAGAATACGGGGAAGCATTCTCTTTTAAAAATGGCTTGTTGAAGAAGTGATGAATCGATTTCTTCGGTTTCTAGATAGTGATTCATGATATCTTCATTCAACATGGACAGTTCATCTTCAGCATCTTTTGATTTAAAATTGATACAGTTGGATGAGAAATGCACTTTAAGATCATTCATAAGCTCTTCTTGTGTCTTATAGCTGATATCCATTTTATTAATAAAGATCAACGTAGGAATCTTATAGTGTTTTAAGCATTTCCAAATGGTAGAAGTGTGAGATTGAATACCGTCTTGTCCATTGATTAAAAGAATGGCTAAATCTAATACTTGAAGACTTCTTTCCATTTCGCTTGAAAAATCGACATGGCCTGGTGTGTCAATCAAATAGATTTCACTATCTTTCCAATGAAAGTGAGCTTCTTTTGAATAAATGGTAATGCCTCTTTCTCTTTCTTGATTATCATAATCCAAATAGGCATCTTGATGGTCGACACGTCCTAATTTTCGGATTGTTTTTGATGTATAAAGCATACTTTCGATACAAGTAGTTTTACCTGCATCGACATGTGCTAATATTCCAGTTACTATTCGTTTCATAGATATCATTTTATCATGTTGACGCAAATGATAAAATAGAGATAGGTTTTTTCGGAGGAAAAATATGAAAGTCTTAATGTTGAATGGTAGTCCACATGCGAGTGGAGTGAATGATTTGGCTTTGCGTGAAATGGAAGCTGTATTTAAAGAAAATGGGGTTGAAACCGAAATTGTACAAGTTGGAAACTTAGCTGTTCGTGGTTGCTCAGCTTGTGGTGCTTGTACGAAACTTGGCAAGTGTGTATATGATGATATTGTCAATGAATTGTTACCCAAATTTGAAGAAGCGGATGGATTGGTCGTTTCAAGTCCTGTATATTATGCCAGCGCGAATGCGACATTGATTGCAGTATTGGATCGTTTGTTCTATATTTCTCGTTTTGATAAGACAATGAAGGTGGGGGCTAGTGTTGTTTCTTGTCGTCGTGGCGGAGCGAGTGCTACTTTTGATGAATTAAATAAGTATTTTACAATCAGTGGTATGCCTGTTGTATCGAGTCAATATTGGAATTCAATTCATGGAAATAATGCACAAGAAGCCAATCAGGATGAAGAGGGTAAACAAACAATGCGCGTTTTAGCTCGTAATATGACGTTCTTGATGAAAAGTATTGCCTTAGGTAAAGAGGCGTATGGTTTGCCGGAAAAAGAAATTAGAAAGGGTACGAATTTTATTCGTTAAAAGGTAATTGCATGGTGAATTTAAGACATCCAGATAATATATTTTATGATCGCGAAGGTGATTTATTCATAATCACAACGGATTTAGATGGTCGTCAGGAAGTGGTTTGTAAGACCAATCTTGAATGTGTGAGTGATGTTTTGGCAAGATTACTAGATATCAATTTTAAAAAGGTTCTAGACAGTGATGATCGTTTACGTATGTTAGGTGATTTAGAACAATTTGCGTGTGTATATGCACTGAAACTAATGACATATAAGACGGTAAAGGGACTTTACTTAGAGTTTCCTACTTTAGCTAAATATCAAGGTACAGCTCTAATTAGTCCACACACAGTCATTGACAATCGTAATGATGGCTACAACAATAAGTATCACTTAATGTTGGTGAATGTTATCTATACATCTATGATTCATGCGACTGTTAAGTATGCAGGTTCAAATCAGGAGGCTGCACACATGAAAGAAGTGTTTGAAACGGTTTTACCAGATGATAAGGGTCTGATTGAAACGTTGAATGATTTCTATGATGGTGCTATCAATGAAGCGGATTTAACGGATATTATTAAGAATATTCAAAACGAAAACACGACAAAAGCTTAAAAAATCGTTTTCATCGACCGATTTTCGATTTTCGGTCGAGTACAAACACAAAAAACATCTCTATGTTTAACGTGGAGGTGTTTTTTTTATGAAACAAATTGTGCAATTCATTGAAGATAATAATATTTCAGAGGAAGAAGTTGCCAAAGCAGCCCATATGTCTTTGCGTAATTTTAGAAGGCAAATTCATTCCGAGGATCGTACGCAAACGCGTATTGTGCTTATTCTTGCAGATTATAATCATCAGTCCATTGATTCGATTTTCTTTGATCAAATGTATAATCAGCCCGTTAATTTAGAAGGCTTAACATGGACTCAGGTTCAAGATATTATGAAATTGATTCATCCCGAATTGTTTACAGATATTAAAAGAAGTTCGAAATTTAAGAATTTTGAATACAATTTAAAAAATGACATGGGTGATCGTATGCGTTTTATACGGGAAGTTGTTTTTTCACTTTCACAAACTCAATTTGGCAAATATATGGAAGTAACGAGAAATACTGCTAAGTATTGGGATGAGGGACAGATCAATGTGGATAAGATTTTAAAAATATCGCAAAGAACAAACATCAGTATGGACTTTATGATTCGTGATAATTATCCGTTGACTTTACAGACACAAGGTATGAGTGAGGCTTTATATTTGGCGGTTATGACAAATTGTGTATTGTATCGTTTGAGAAATATGAAACAGTAAAATTAATTTAACTTTAGAGCATGAAAAAATGCTCTTTTTTTTCTTGCATAATTGAGGGTTTCCTATATAATAGATTTGTTCTTTTAATGAAACAAAAAGTTTAGTATAAAAAACAAATTAGGGGTGATTGAATGAAAATAGGCAAAAAACTAAAAGAGCTTCGAACCCAGAATGGGTTGACTTTGGAAGAACTTGCGAATCGTAGTGAATTAACGAAAGGCTTTTTATCGCAGTTAGAGCGCGACTTAACAAGTCCAAATATTTCTGCATTGGAGAATATATTGGAAGCTTTAGGTACCAATTTGGCAGATTTTTTTCAATCAAGCAAGGAAGAGCAGATTGTTTTCCACACGCAGGATTTTTTTGTGAATGAGCAAGATGATTTGGTTACGGAATATATTATTCCTAATGCCCAGAAGAATCAGATGGAACCTCTTTTATTGACTTTAAAACCGGGCGCAAAGTCACAGGAAGTCAAGGCTCATGAGGGAGAGGAATTTGGCTATATTTTAAAGGGCAGTGTTGTTTTAGTTGTTGGTAATAAAAGGTTAAAAGTTAAATCAAAAGAAACCTTCTATATTACAGGTAAGGAAGGGCATTATTTAGAAAACGTATCGAGTGTGGATGCCAAAGTATTATGGGTATCTACACCGCCTGTATTTTAATTGACAAGGAGAGAACATACATGGAACAGGAAAAGAATAAATTAATTCAATTTCGCCACATCGTAAAAGAATTTGATGGTCAAGTTGTGTTAAAGGGTATTGATTTAGATATATATGAAAATGAGTTTGTCACACTATTAGGGCCTAGTGGTTGTGGAAAAACAACTTTATTACGTATTTTAGGTGGTTTTTTAGAACCTAGCGAAGGACAAGTCATCTTAAATGGAGAAGATATTTGTGAAGTGCCAGCCTATAAGCGTGAGTTGAATACGGTTTTCCAAAAATATGCACTATTCCCTCATATGAATGTGTATGACAATATTGCGTTTGGATTGAAAATTAAAAAGATGAGTAAGGATGTTATTGATCAAAAGGTCATGAAAATGTTGAAGTTGATTGGTCTTGAAGGATTTGAAAATAAAGATGTTACTTTACTATCTGGTGGTCAGCAGCAGCGTGTTGCGATTGCGCGTGCCTTAGTTAATGAGCCAAGCGTATTATTGTTGGATGAACCTTTGAGTGCGTTGGATTTAAAGCTTCGTAAAGAAATGCAGTATGAATTAAAGAAGATTCAACAAGAAGTAGGAATCACATTTATCTTCGTTACGCATGATCAGGAAGAAGCACTAACAATGTCAGATAAGATTGTTATCATGAAGGATGGCGAGATTCAGCAGGTTGGTAGTCCAGAAGACATTTATAATGAACCAGTCAATCAATATGTTGCGAAGTTCATTGGGGAAAGTAATATTATTCCAGCACGTATGGTTTGCGATAAGAAAGTACGTTTTGATGATATTACATTTGACTGTGTCGATGTTGGATATAAAGAAAATGAACCAGTGGATGTCGTAATTCGCCCAGAAGATATTGATATTGTGGATGTGAAGGATGGCAAGATGACTGGTGAAGTTGAGAGCGTATTATTTAAGGGTGTTCACTATGAAATCATGGTGGAAACTGTTCCTGGTACACATGTCACGGTAAATATGCACGTAAACAAGAACTATGCGATCACAAGCGAAGATGGAAAAGAAAAGATTTCTGCCAACGACTTCTATCTAGACTTAGAAGATATGAAGGATATTGATGATAAAGAAATCATTGCGCGTGCCGATGCACAGGCTTGGAATCCTGAAACAGATGAGTTTATTTCAATTCATGATATTGATACAGATTTAAAACAGGAAGTAGGAGAATATACTGTTACTTTCTCAACAAATAATAAAACTTCAATTACCCGTAAGATTTGGGTCGTAGATCAAAGAGTTGTTGAAAATAAGAAGGCCAATGAAGCCGTTTCTGCGTTTAACTTTTTTAAAACAGTGGATGAAATCAAGGAATCCATGGCTATTGATACAGACTTGAAGACTTGGGCAAATGCACAGGGCTGGAAGTTGGATGACGAAAATGAAACAGTAGATCTAGATGTAGATTATGATTTTGATTCTGAAACAATTAAGGAAGGTGTCTATAAGGTAACTTTCTGGACGACGGGTCGTGAATTCAAGATTCATACAACGGATTATGTAGAGGAAGGAAAAGAGGTCGGACTTACTTTCTTTGCGGAAGATATCCATGTTATGGAGAAAATGGGATTCTAGAAAATGAAAAAATTTCAACAATTAGCAATCCCTTATATTGTGTGGGCTTGCATCATGTTGTTGCTTCCGATGTTGCTGATTGCGTTTTATTCAATCATTCAGCAAGGCAACAGTATTGTGCACTTTAAGCTTACATTAGATAACTATGTTCGTTTCTTTACAGACAAAGATTTCTTGTTGATTTTATGGCGTTCTTTATGGATTGCCATTAAGACAACCATTATTTGTTTGTTGATCGGATATCCAATCGCATACTTTATTTCTAAGAATAGTCCTAAAGTTCAACAAATCTTAGTTCTTGCGATTACTCTTCCTACATGGATCAACATGCTTGTAAGAACATATGCATGGATTGGTATTTTATCAAGTGATGGAATTATTAGTAGCTTTTTAGGCTTGTTTGGAATTCATACAGAACTTTTATATACAGAAGCTGCTGTATTGATTGGTATGGTGTATAACTTCTTGCCATTTATGATTCTGCAGATCAACACGGCTTTAACGAAGATGGATAAATCTTTATTAGAGGCGGCTCAGGATTTGGGCGCTAATAAATTCCAGACGTTCTGGAAGGTTATTTTCCCACTTTCATTACCGGGCGTAGTTTCAGGTATCACATTAGTGTTCTTACCTGCCGTAAGTTCATTCTTCATTCCTAAATTATTGGGTGGAGGACAATTCTTCTTGATTGGTAACGTCATTGAAAATCAGTTCATTACTGTAGGAGAATGGAACTTTGGTTCAGCTATCTCAATGATCATGGCTATGATCATGATGCTTCTAATGATGCTTGTAAGGAAATTGGAAGAGCGTAATAAGGAGGAAAAATAGGCATGTCGAAAGATAAGAGAGTATTAGGTAAAGTAGGCATGGCTTTATTATTGGTGTTCTTTTATGCACCAATATTATTCATGATTATTTTTTCCTTCAATAGTTCAAAATCGTTAACACACTTTACAGGGTTCTCATTATGTTGGTATGAGGCTATGCTTAAAAACCACGGTATGATGGAATCTTTGTATGTCACAATTATTATTGCCTTATTGGCAACAATTATTTCTACAATCATTGGTACGATTACGGCGATTGGTTTATCAAAGTCAAAGAAAGTATTGCGTGCTTTTGTCAGTCAGGTCAATGATTTTCCAATCATGAACCCTGAAATTGTTACTGCCATTGGATTGATGCTTCTATTTATTACTTTCCAAATTGAAAAGGGATTTGTGACATTATTATTAGCACATATTGCTTTCTGTATTCCATATGTTATTTTGAGTATTATGCCTAAGATCAAATCATTAGATCCAAACTTGGCCGATGCTGCAATGGATCTAGGGGCTACGCCTTGGCAAGCTTTGGTGAAAGTTATTGTGCCACAAATTATGCCGGGTATTGTTTCGGGTGCTTTGATTGCGTTTACAATGTCTTTTGATGATTTTGTTATTTCCTATTTCGTAACGGGTCAAGGTGTAAAGAACTTGAGTATTATGGTGTATACAATGTCTAAGCGTATTAATCCAAGTGTAAATGCGATTAGTACATTGGTTGTATTGTTGATCACAATCACTCTAACAATTGTGAATGTCTTGCCAATGATTCGTAAAAAGACAAGCCCTTCAAAACAAAATAAGCCTTGGAAATGGGCTGTTGCGGGTGTTGTGGTAGTTGGTTTAGTGGCCTCTTTATTTGGCTTGAATAAATCAGCTGGTAGTCAGCCTTATGCAGGACAAACTTTACATGTATATAACTGGGGTGAATATACAGGTGAAAATATCATTTCAGGTTTTGAAGAGTTAACGGGAGCTAAGGTTATCATGGATAACTTTGATTCAAACGAGCAGATGTATATTAAGGTTGCCAATGGCGATGCGTATGATGTATTGGTTCCAAGTGATTATATGATTCAAAGAATGATGCAGGAAAAAATGCTTCAAAAATTAGAGCCAGAAACTCGCAAAGAATGTTTAGGTGAATTGGCGGATGCGATAAAAGGTCTTCCGTATGATCCAAAGAATGAATATTCAATTCCTTATTTCTGGGGTACTGTTGGTATCGTATACGATAAGACAAAAGTATCTGAAGAAGATTTGGAAAAAGATGGATGGGATATTTTCTTAGATCAGAAATTTAAGGGAGATATCTATCTATATGATTCTGAAAGAGATTCATTCATGATGGCATTAAAAGCATTGGGATATTCAATGAATACGACAAGTCAAGATGAACTGAATGATGCATATAACTGGTTGATTCAATGTGTTCAGACAATGGATCCAGAAATTGTAACAGATGAAATTATTGATAATATGGCACAGGCTAGAAAGGCTTTAGGACTTATTTATTCTGGAGATGCGGCTTATGTCATGTCAGAAAATGAAAATATGGGATTCTATATGCCAAAGAGTGGAACAAACTTATGGTCAGATGCGATGGTTATTCCTAAGAATGCGAAGAATCCTAAGCTTGCGAATGAGTTTATTCGTTATATTACTAGTTATGATGCAGCTATGGATAATTCGAGTTATGTTGGATATACTTCACCAAATAAAGAAGTTATGGAAGAACTTGGTGGTAAAGGCGGAGATTATGATGGTATTAACGCATATACACCTCGTGCTGGTTACGATAAAGATGAAGTATTCCAATATGATGAAATTACACGTAAGATCATTGCGGATTTGTGGTCTAGAGTAAAAGTTGCAGCAAGTAACGCACATTAGTCGAAGAAATTTTCTTCGACTTTTTTTCATTATTATAATAGAATGAATGCATGAATCCGATTATTTTTATTTTATTATGCTTTGCCACTTTAGGCTTATTTGACAAGATGTTTAAGAATCGACTTGGACTAGCCACTTCTTTTGATCGAGGCATTATAACGATGGGCGATTTTATGATGAGCGTAGGAGGCTTTTATTGTATTGCGATTGCGTTTTTAAATGGTCATGCCACTCTTTTCAAAAATAAAGAAATGATTATTTCGAGTTTGTTGGCGCCAGATCTTGGAGGCTATTCCATTATAAAGTCTATGACACATGCAGATAATATCTTGATTTTCTGTGGTGTATTATTAACATCTACTTTGGGGTGCTTGATTAGTTTTCAATTGCCAATCTTTTTAAATGAACTGGATAAAGATGATTTGAATCACTATTTAAAAGGAGTTGTGTATGGTATTTTAGGTTTATTACCTATTCTTATTGGTTGTGGCTTTTTATTGCATATTGATCATTTTTTGATTGTGTTTTTACCCGTAATTCTTATTTGTGCTATTTTGATTGGTTTATTTTTTATTTCATTTAAAACATTAATTGTGGTATTAACCGTATTTTCTAAATTAGTACAAATGCTTGGGTATATTTTCTTTTTTCTAGTTTGTCTAACCTTCTTTTTCAATATGAACTTCACAAATGTGACATTAATCAATGAAGCACTACGCATTGTATTTCAAATGAGTATTATTGTGTGTGGTTCTTTAGTATTTTGTGAAATTGTATTAAGAAAGTTTTCGAGTCAGATTGAAAGAGTAGGTCAAATATTAAATATTAATAAGTATTCGGTCATGGGAATTATCTTATCTTTTGGAACAAGTATTGCGATGCTTCCTTTATTTAGTAAGATGAATAAGAAGGGCAAGATTTTAAATGCTGCCTTTTCATTGAGTGGGGCTTTTGTGTTTGGCGGACAACTCGGTTTTATTGCCTCAGTCAATCCTGCAAGTGTGACTTGGTTTGTGGTTGTGAAACTGGTAGCCGGAATATTAGGTTTAGTTATAGCGAATGTAATGGAGGAATGATTATGAATTATATGGAATTGATGGAAAAAAGTCGTGAAGTGATGGGGACAAAATTATGTAAGTCTTGTCCTGTATGTGATGGAAAGGCATGTCGAAATACGATTCCAGGTCCTGGTGCTAAAGGGATTGGGGATGTTGCGATGCGTAACTATGATGCTTGGAAAAACATTCGTGTAAATATGGATACAATTACAGATAATGAGCCAGTAAGTACAGAATTAGAACTATTTGGTCATACATTTAAATATCCGATTTTTGCAGGTCCTGTAGGAGCTGTAGCCATGCACTATTCAGATGCATATGATGATAATGGATATAATGATATCTTAGTAAAAGGTTGTATAGAAGCTGGCATTTGTGCGTTTACAGGAGATGGAAAAGATCCTAGTATAATGGAAAATGCGACACGAATTATTAAAGAGAATAATGGGTATGGTATTCCAACCGTTAAACCTTGGAGCTTAGAGACTTATTTGGAAAAGCTAAATTTAGCTTTAAACAGTAATGCCTTTGCGGTAGCTATGGATGTAGATGCAGCTGGACTTCCTTTCTTAAAGGGGTGTCAGCCTCCTGCAGGAAGAATGAATACAGAACAATTAAAGGCAATCATTTCAAATACACCTGTACCATTTATTGTGAAGGGTGTTATGAGTGTGAAGGGGGCTTTAAAGGCAAAAAAAGCGGGAGCTAGTGCAATTGTGGTTTCGAATCATGGTGGTCGAGTTCAAGATCAGACGCCTGCAACTGCTGAAGTACTCGAAGAGATTGTAAAAGCTGTAGATGGCAGTATGAAAATCTTTGTGGATGGTGGACTTCGTAATGGTGTCGATATCTTTAAGGCTTTGGCATTAGGTGCGGATGCTGTCATTGTAGCTCGTCCATTTGTGAATGCGATCTATGGAGCAAAAGAAGAAGGTATTCAAGTCTTAGTGGATAAACTTGGCAGTGAACTTCAAGATACTATGGAGATGTGTGGGGCTAAAAGCTTAAAAGACATCACTCGTGATATGGTAAGATAGGCAGCTTAATTGCTGTCTTTTTTGATGCTTCAGGAAAATGTGTAAAATAGTTACTAAAAACCTCGGAAAAATGTGCAAAAGCAATACTAAAAAGTGCGGAAAAATGTGTAAAAGCATCTATTTATTTGATAAGTAAAGCATTTTTAAAAGGTGTCAGATTTTACTGGCACCTTTTCTTAATGAGATGAAGGCAAGTACTGCATTGATCAAGCACCATGCTGACCAAATATAGGTCTGAATAGTTTCCTGCAAGTACAAAGCCTGTTAATGTAGCTAAACTAAATAGAATTAGAAGTGCAATGTTGGTTCCTTTTGAATTATTCTTTCTAGATACAATCGATACAATTCCTCCACAAAGCATGCATATACTAACAACAAGTCCTGCACTTCCACTTACTTGTCCACTTTCTTCTAGTGCGTTTGCAAGGCCTGCTATCATACTTTGGAATACGACAAATACACTTAATACAATGGAAATGATTCCACTGACTAGTTTCCATGTTTTCATAATAATAAAATCCCCTTTCTTAAGTATATTTATAACTTAAAAATGGGGATAATTGGTATGCTCGTGGCATACATTAATGGTGAGTGATATTTAAGATGTGATTTAAGAGTCGTGGGACTAAGAAAGAAATGTAGATTACGGATCCTATTGATAAAATTCCTAACATAAATAATCGCCTCTTTCTTACACCTTTATTGTAGAATTTTAAATGTTTAAACGGTGTAAAAGAATGAGGCGTCATGTTAAGATTTCATTAAAAACGAAGGAATTTTTGTACGTCTGAATTTTGCGCAAGAATAAGAATGTTTTCGGATTCCTGGAAAGTATGTTCAGCACTTGGAAGTGGGTCTAGAATTCCATTGATTTTGGTAGCTAGAATGTTGATATGGTATTTTCTACGAATATCGAGTTCTAACATGGTTTTTCCAATCCAAGCGGTTGGTACGGCAATTTCATAAATGGAATATTCTGGAGTAAGTTGTACGTAGTCAAAGATGTTTTCGCTTGAAAAACGTACGGCGGCCCAGTTACCAATTTGTTTTTCAGGATATACAACTTCATCGGCTCCATTGCGCAATAAGAATTTAGCGTGTACATCGCGTACGGCTCTTGCGACAACAAGTTTTGATCCATAATCTTTTAATAGGGCTGTTGTTTCGAGTGAACTTTGAAAGTCATCTCCAATGGCTACAACGCAAAGATCAAAGTTCGATACGCCTAGTGAGTCAATAAAGCTTTCGTCGGTAGAATCTCCGATTTGTGCGTTTGTGACATAAGAAAGGACTTTGTTGATTTTTTCTTCATTTTTATCAATGGCCAAAACGTCATGTCCTAAATCATATAGTTTTTGTGCCATGTGACGTCCAAAACGTCCCATACCAATAATTAATACTGATTTCATATGTTCCTCCTGTTATCCAATTGTGATATTTTCTTGTGGTAAATTTGCGTTTGCGACAACTTGATGTTTTGAAATGGCTAAAAGTAAAGTTAAGCCTCCAACTCTTCCAAAGAACATCAAGAAAATTAAAATACAATGTGATGCACTTGATAGTGTGGGTGTGATTCCTAATGTAAGTCCAACGGTTCCAATGGCAGAGGCCGCTTCAAATAGGGCGTCAAGAATGGGTAGTTGATCGAAGGCCGAAATAAGGAGTGCTCCTGTAAAGAATAATACCATAAATAACATAAATAAGGCTGTAGCATTGTTTAATGTGTCCATGGAAATTCTTCTTCCAAAACATTGTGGGTTTTGTTTATGATTGAATACAGCACGAATACTAAGAATCAATACGGCTAATGTTGTTGTTTTAAATCCTCCGGCCGTACCTTGTGGACTTCCTCCTATCAACATTAATAGTGTCATAAAGAAAATGCTGCTTTGATTCATTTTGTTTAAATCAATCGTATTAAATCCAGCTGTTCTTGGGGATACGGCTTGGAAAATGGAAACGTTGATTTGATCGGCTAGACGCATATTCCAATGGCTAAAGTCATTGATAAAGAAATAGAGTGTACTGATGATCAACAATGTTGCAGTAGTAAATAATACAACTTTGGATTGTAGTGAATATTTATGTAAATGATGTTTGTATTCAACAACATCTTTCCAGACAAAGAAGCCTAAGCCACCAAGTACGATTAGTGCTGCAATGACGTTGGATACTAAAATATCACCGGCATATCCTGTTAAAGATGAGTAGGCTTGGTTTGTACCCATTAGATCAAAGCCTGCGTTACAAAAGGCTGAGATGGAATGGAATATGGAATACCATAGGCCTTTGACAAGTCCAAAACGCGGTAAGAAGCGTATGCCTAATAAGATGGTACCTAGTGCTTCGACACATATTGTAGCTTTTAGAATCCATTTTGTGTTTCGGATAATACCCCCTAGTTTTGGGGCAGAAATAGATTGTTGCATAAAATATCTTTGTTTAAAACCAATTTTCTTGCCTCCAAGAACAAAGAGTAGAATGGCCATCGTAATGACGCCCATACCTCCAATTTGAATCAGAATCAAGATAATGAGTTGTCCAAAGGGGGACCAATATTGTGCTGTGTCATGCATAATCAGTCCGGTTACGCAGGAGGCACTGGTTGAAGTGAATAATGCATCTAAAAAGGGTGCGCCCTTACCATCGTTTGTGGAAAATGGAAGCATAAGCAGGCAGGCACCGATAAATATCATAGTCGCAAAACTGAGGATAATCATTTGTCCTGGGGTAATGCGTTTCATACGTTTTTTAAACATAAAACCACCTATCCTAATATCTTAAAACATTCTACACTAGTCTGTATTAAGATTTCATAAAGTATTTTAACACTATGTTAAGACAATGTTAAGATGGACGATTCTTGATGATTCTTTGTGGGCTTGTGTTATACTAATTTTATGGCGAATGTATTAATATGTTTATCGGCTTCTAAATATAATTCTAGAGTTATTGATAAGGGAGCTCAAATTGCGAAAAGCAATCATGCAGTATTGAGTGCTATTTTTGTGCAAACTCCAAAATATGAGGGGATAAGTGCGGCATCAAAGAGTTGTTTACGTGAAAATATTAAGTATGCGGAGAGTAAAGGGGCAAAAGTAACGATTCTTTATGGACAGGATGTATTGCCTCAGCTTGTGGAATATGTGGGTGTTTCTCAGGTGGATTGTGTTGTTTTAGAAAAGAATTTGGCGAAACAAGCATTGTTTAAGTTGAAAGATATTGATGTATATTCTGTGAATTATCCGCAGGATTATCGTCGCATGTTTCATTTTAATTTTAATCTTTTGAGTTTTTCATTGAAAGATACATTAAAAATGATGGGGATTCTTTTTCTTTGTACGCTTATTGGCAAGGGATTTATGCACTTTCAATTCTTGATTACAACGCCTATTATGATCTATATCTTGGGCATTGTATTTGTATCCATTTGGACAAGTGGATATATCTATAGTTTATTGGCGTCTTTATTTTCAGTGTTATGCTTTAACTTTTTCTTTACATATCCCTACTTTTCTTTGCTGAGTGATCCAAGCTATATTACGACATACATTGTTATGTTTGTGGTGGCCATGTCATCTAGTTCATTAATGACAAGATTAAAGAAACAATCTTTCGAAAATGCCAAACAAGTGTATCGTACGCAAGTCTTATTGGAGATGAGCCAGATGCTTCAAAAGGCGAATGATATGAATGCAATCTATGCTTCGATGTTAAAACAGCTGCATAAATTATTGGATACGGATTTAGTGTTGTATCCACATAATGATGAGCCTATTCTATTAGGACAGTGTCCTGTAGAAACGGATATTGTGGCTTGGGTTTATAAAAATAGGCATGAGGCTGGAAAGACAACGAGTTATCATTCGGATTCGATGTGTTTATATTTGCCTATTAATGGAACGCACGAAGTATTAGGTGTGGTTGGAATTGTATTAAAAGATAAGATAGATTCTTTTGAAAAAAATTTGTGGCTTGCGATATTGGACGAGTGTGGTATGGCTTTAGAGAAGGAAATGATTCGTTTAGAAAATCTAAAGATTGAGCAGCAAGCCAAACAAGAGGCGTTGCGAGCCGATTTATTACGTATGATTTCGCATGATTTAAGAACGCCACTGACTAGTATTTCAGGTAATGCCGGTTTATTGTTGGAAAACGAGAATGCGTTCTCACAAGAAAAGAAGAAGGAATTGTATCAAGATATTTATAATGATGCGATGTGGTTGTATGATTTGGTGGAAAACTTATTGTTTATAACGAGAATTGAAAATGGTACGATGCAGTTGAATTTACAACCAGAAATGATTGAGGATATTTTTAGAGAGGCCATTCATCATTTGGGTCGTAATAAACGTAAACATAATATTTCTATGCATTTAGAGGATGATTTATTGATGGCTAATATGGATGCACGCTTGATTATTCAGGTTTTAGTGAATTTAATAAATAATGCGATCAAATATACGCCTGAAAATTCAAATATTTCTTTGAATGCTAGGCGGGTTGAGGATAAAATTTTAATTGAAGTTCAAGATGATGGAAATGGTGTTTTACATCCAGATCAATTGTTTGAGATGTTCTATACGGAAAACAATCGAGGTGGAGATACAAGACGTGGCATGGGTCTAGGTCTATCTTTGTGTAAGTCAATTATTCAATCGCATGGTGGTACGATTTGGGTTGAGAATGTAACGCCTCATGGAGCTTGTTTTAAGTTTGTATTGGATGCAGTGGAGGTAAAGTTGTATGAATAAAGTTCAAATCTTAGTAATTGAAGATGATATTGCGGTTGGGAATTTGATTACGACAACTCTAGAGATGGAAAATTATCAGTTTCGTCTGGCAAAAACAGCGAAGCAAGGAATCATGAATGTGCTTTCTTATAATCCTGACATTATGCTTCTAGACTTAGGTTTACCGGATATGGATGGTTTGGAAGTTATAAAGAAGGTTCGTTCTTGGTCAAATATTCCAATTATTGTGGTTTCGGCAAGAAGTGAAGATCAAGATAAAGTGAAAGCTTTAGATTTAGGGGCCGATGATTATTTGACAAAACCATTTTCAGTAGATGAATTGTTGGCTAGACTTCGTGTAACGATTCGAAGATTGAATAATAGTCAGACCATAAGTGTAAATGAGAGTGTATATGAAAATGGAAATTTGACAATCAACTATGCGCAGGGGTGTGTATATGAGAATGGGCATGAAATCCATTTAACACCAATTGAATATAAATTGTTGTGTGTTTTAGCTAAAAATACCGATAAGGTTTTAACACATAATTATATCATGCAAGAAGTGTGGGGAAGCGTTCAGGGCACAGAAACTCCAAGTCTTCGTGTGTTTATGGCTACATTGCGTAAAAAGATTGAGCCAGACACTTCAAATCCTAAATATATTCAGACGCATGTGGGGGTTGGATATCGCATGTTGCGGCAAACAGAAAAAGCAGATCAAACGAGCGAATCACTATCATAATAATGGTAGGGTTCGCTATTATTTGAGAGCATTATAGATAAAATAATGCTTATAATTCTCTAAAATGCATAGATTTAATGTAACTTTAGAGGATTATAAGCATTTTTGATCATTTTGTTAAAAATATTACAATATTATTCAGGTCCTGAAATCATCTTTAATGACATTTTCTAGTGTCTTCGCATATTGAAATAGAGTGAAATAATAATTGTGATAACTCCAAATGTGATTAGTGTCATAATGGTTTTATTGATGCATAGAAGGATCAATATACTAAATAGGCTGACAATCGCAAATAGGAATAGTTCAATTTTTAATAGAATGGGATACATCAACAATGAATCGCGAAAACTGATTTTTTCGTATTGTGGTTCATTGTTTTTTAATAGTCTTTTTTCATATATAAATAGAATTTGGCTAAAGAGCACGACAAAAACAAGGTATATGATATTAAAAAAGATTTCTTTTGAGAAGAGTGCACTGCACGTTAAAAACATGACAAAAATGGTTCCAATTCTTGGCAGGTACACGTAATAATTATATTTCATAGAGTTTTTTCCTTTCTTTTATTATGCCACAAATCATATCACTTGAAATATACCTATAGGGGGTATATCATTATATTGAGGTGAGATCAATGAGTGAGTGTTGTCATAAAAAGCATAAGCCTAGAGATGAGAAAGAAATCAAACAATTGACGAATCGTCTTCATCGTATGGTAGGACAATTGAATGGAATTGAGAATATGTTGAAGGAGAATCGTTATTGTGGCGACATCTTAGTGCAGGTAGCGGCTGTAGAGAGTGCTTTGCAGGCATTTGGATACATTGTTTTGCAGGAACACTTAAATACGTGTGTTGTTGAGGATGTGCAAAATGGGAATACAGAAATCATGAGTGAGGTTATGGATTTAGTAAAGAAGTTAAAGTAGGTGGTTTTAATGGAAGAAAAGTTTGATGTGACAGGCATGACATGTGCGGCTTGTCAGGCTAATGTAACTCGTGTTGTGAGTAAGTTAGATGGTGTGAGTCATTGTGATGTCTCTTTATTATCGAATTCAATGAAGGTTGAATTTGATCAAGACAGGGTGAATGAACAAACGATTTGTGAAGCTGTAAAACAGATTGGCTATGGAGCTAGTGTGCATGGTCAAAAGACAGAGGTTCGCAAAGAATGGCAGAATCGTCAGAATCGAGTGGAATCGGATCAAAGAAATGCTAAACAAAGATTGATTTTGAGTTTAGTTTTATTGGTTCCTTTACTTCTAATTGCGATGGGGCCTATGGTGGGCCTTCCTATTTTAGAGGGTATGGAATGGATGATGGTTTCAGCCTTAACACAGCTGATTCTATGTCTATTTATATTGTTTATTCAAAGACATTTCTTTATTACAGGTTTTAAGGCTTTAATTAAAAAGTCGGCCAATATGGATTCTTTAGTTGCGATGGGTTCAGGTGCAAGCTTTGTGTATGGCTTGGTCGGTATTTATCAGATGACCTATTATTTTGGTGTGCAGAATATGGAAATGGCCCATAGGGCAATGCACTCTTTATACTTTGAGTCGGCCGCAACAATTGTGACTTTGGTTAGTGTTGGAAAGTATTTGGAGTCTAGATCCAAGGCAAAAACGAGTGATGCCTTAGACAAGTTGGTGGACTTAGCGCCAAAAAACGCAACAATTTTAAGGGATGGTAAAGAAATTGTTGTGTCGAGTGAAAGTATTCGAATTCATGATATAGTTGTGATTCGTCCGGGACAAAGAATTCCAGTAGATGGTAAAGTCATTTCGGGTACAGGTTATGTGGATCAGTCGGCGATTACGGGTGAGAGTCTTCCGGTAGAAAAGAATGTAGGGGATTCAGTCATTTCAGCTACTATGAATGAGAATGGTACTTTTCAGTTTGAGGCTGAAAAAGTAGGTGAAGATACAACTTTGGCTAAGATCATTCAGCTAGTCGATGATGCAGGTAACTCAAAGGCCCCTATTGCTCGTTTGGCAGATAAAGTGAGTGGAGTGTTTGTTCCTGTTGTGATTTTAATCGCATTGATTACATTTGTCGCATGGTTGATCAGTGGTCAAACGATTCAATTTGCGTTATCCAATGCGATTAGTGTACTTGTGATTTCTTGTCCTTGTGCCTTAGGTTTAGCTACGCCAGTTGCGATTATGGTAGGTACGGGTAAAGCTGCAGAGAATGGTATCTTAATTAAATCGGCTGCCATATTAGAACAGCTACATTCGATTGATACGATTGTATTGGATAAGACGGGTACGATTACTTCAGGAAAGCCAAGTGTTCAAGGTATTAAGGTATATACAAATATAAGTATGAATGACTTCATTTCAATGGCGGCAAGCTTAGAGAGTGGTTCTTTACATCCTTTGGGACAGGCCATTGTGGAGTATGCGAAAGATAAAAATATAAAGCTTCAACAACCAGAAAATTTCACAAACATTTCGGGTCGTGGTATTCAGGCTAAGCTAAATGGATATGTGTATTTGGCAGGAAATAAAAGGTTATTAGAAGAGAAAAATATTCAAATAAATCAAAATGTTTTATCAGACTTAGATGCTTATGCAAGTTTAGGTCAAACTCCATTGATTTTTGTGAAAGATCAAAATGTGATCGGTTTAATTAGTGTGGCGGATACCATTCGTAGTACGAGTCAGGTTGCATTAGAACAATTTAAAAAGAAGAATATGCGTGTGGTTATGTTGACTGGAGACAATCAAAAAACAGCGAATGCGATTGGTAAATCTTTAAGTGTGGATGAAGTGATTAGTGATGTGTTGCCACAAGATAAGGAGAGTGTAATTCGTAAGCTTCAAGAACAAGGTAAGAAGGTTATGATGGTGGGTGATGGTATCAATGATGCGCCTGCATTAATGCGTGCTGATATTGGGGTTGCGATTGGTGCTGGAACCGATATTGCCTTGGATAGTGCGGATGTGATTTTGATGAAAAGCTCTTTATTGGATGTAGTAACGGCAATCGATTTATCAAATGATGTCATCAAGAATATCAAGATGAATTTATTCTGGGCTTTCTTCTATAACATTCTAGGAATTCCAGTTGCGGCAGGCTTATTGTATCCGGCATTTGGGCTTCGATTATCACCAATGATTGGTTCTGCATGTATGTCTTTGAGTAGTGTTTGTGTTGTCACAAACGCATTGCGACTTCGTTATTTTAAACCTAAAGTTCAAAGTGAAGAAGTCAAAACATACACAATGCATATTGATGGTATGTCCTGTGGACATTGTGCATGGTTAGTAGAGGATGCTTTAAAGAAGGTTCCAAATGTAAAAGAAGTTCGTGTGGATTATAATTTGGGTAAGGCCGATATTGACTATGTGCAACAAGTAAATAAGGTGGCTTTAAAACAAGCGGTTGAAGATGCGGGTTATATTCCCGTTGAATATAAGGAGGAAAAGAAAATGAAAAAAGTAGTAAAAGTAGATGGTATGATGTGCATGCATTGTGTGGCACATGTAAAGGATGCCTTAAGTAAAGTAGAGGGTGTAAGTGATGTAGTGGTTAGTTTAGATGAAAAAACAGCTACATTAAACTGCACTGAGAATGTCACAGATCAGATGTTGAGTGATGCCGTGACAAATGCGGGATACACAGTTATTTCAGTAAAATAACGAATCATAAAAATTAAAAAAAGTCAAGACTTGTAAGCGGATTCATAATATTCTATGATAGACGTCGAGGGAGACGCAAAATGGAATGTTTTATTGATGGAAAATCCACTTGCGAAAGAACTTTCTGGAATCGCTTGAATGTTTTGGCTAACTTTCAGCAGAAAGAAATGATAATGGATGGTTTGAAGGTTCGTGTCGCAGAAAGTATGTATTGGATTCAACCAAAGAAAGGATAGTTCGTTTGAATTATTCTTTTTTTTGACAGTTGGATGATATGAAAAGCTCAATATTTACTTTAAGTAAAGTGTAAATAGATGCTTTTAACATAGATAAAATGTTGTGTGGAATTATAATTGATTTGAAATTTATTTGACAGTTGGATTTTATGAAAATTGGAGTATATGCTTTATATAAAGTACAAATAATTCTTTTTGGAACTGATAAAATGTTGTATGGGATTTTTAGCTTTTCTTGTGGAAATACATTCGGTTTATCTGTATAATACATATAGAGAACGACTACTGGAAAAGCAGTGGTTACTCTGAAATAAAATTAATGCTGAAGCACTAATCTATGTCCATTGTCAGTGGTGATTAGTGCTTTTTGCATTTTTCTATAATCATCAATGTTACTTTTAGTATTTCTACTATGGCAAATAAGCACATAGCAACATTAATATGTAGATATATATACATAAGCTTTCCTCCTGTAAAAAATAGAAGGATCTACTTACCTGGAATTCAAGATTCAAGGCTTCAAATCTCCTTAACAAGAGGTAACCACCAACCACATCCAGTAGCCAATTTCAATTATAAAACTTCAATGTGAAAACATTATTAATTCCTGTAAATTTGTTTATTATTTGACAGTTTGACAAAAGAAAAACGATCATTTGTTCTTTATGTAAAGATGAAATGCTCGTTTTTTGACATTTTAAAATGTTGTATGGGATTATAATATTTCTTTTAATTTAGTAATTAGTCCTAAATCTGCAGGTAGCCAATCTACTAAGTCTAATGTGTCTTTAGTAAGCCATTTTGCGGATTCGTGTTCTAATAGAGTTAAATTTCCTTCAAGAATCGTACAAATGAAACATTCCATGGATAGGTGGAAGGTTGGGTAGTCATATTCAACTGTATCAAAGTATTCTTCGACTTGAATGGTTGTATCTAATTCTTCTTTGATTTCACGAACAATGGCTTGTTTGCTAGTTTCATTGGGTTCTACTTTTCCTCCAGGAAATTCCCATCCGTCTTTAAATTCGCCATAGCCTCTTTGGGTGGCGAATATTTTATTACCATCTTTAATAATGGCGGCTACTACGTGTATTGTTTTCAAAAAATCACTCCTCTACAATATATCGATAAATGTCTTCTCTTACGGGTGTATCTAATTGCCATAAGATTTCGACGGCTGTTTTTTGTGTGTTTGGCATCATAAACTGTTTGGCCTTATCTATCTCTGCTTGCATATGGCCTAGATAATAGAATTCTTTGCTTGTTTTATCATCTTTGTTCTTTCGCACAAACAAATGAACTTCAATCCCTCTTTCTTTGGCGTACAAGAAGTTTTGTACGTCATCACTGCTTGTGGTTCTTCCAGATTTGGATATCGCAATCAATTGACTTTCATTGATAAAATGATCTTCATATTTGATGGTATCTTGAATGTCATTTGCCTTGTCATAATTGATAAAGACAGGGAATGTTTTGGTTGTTTGATCATATTTGTAGCCGCCAATATTTAATGGAACTTCATTGTGTTGCCAATTTAATAAGCGACAGGCATCTTCGTATGTATATTTTTGATAAAGAACAAAGTTTGTATCTTTATATGTATTCTTATAATGTTTATTATATTGATCCAATGCGTATTCAATGATTTCTTTTACCATGGATTTAAATTCGTTGTTTTCTAAACATGTCTTAAATGGTTTTGAAATCTTTTTGTCTTCAATAAAAATACAATCTTTAAAAGTATTCTTTCCGGATCCAGTTGGAAATTCATTGGTGAAGATGTTTAATACATTTGTTTGTGATATGTCATTTGAGAAAGTATATTCTTGATCATTGATTAAATCTTTTAGCGTTTCAAGCTCTATCTTTCTTTTTCCATTGGCAAGTTTTGTACAAATAAACTTAATAAAGTTTTCTTCAAGTTCATTTAATCTTACTTTATAATCCTTTTCATATTTCTTTAAAAAGGCATAGTAAGATCCTAGTGATTTGTTGTCGAAAATTCTTTGTACGTCAATTTCTCCATAAGTTTCAAAATCCATTAAGGTAGGTATTCTTCCAAGTTTATTTTTTAGATTCTTATAGCTATCCTTAATGAGTTTGATATCCGCAAAGTTGGCCGTATCAATTGACGCAAAAATTTGTTTCTTACTGATTTCATCAAAGTGAATCGTACTCGATCCTGGAATAATTCTTTCACCCTCAAGAACATATCGTCTTATATTGTCTTTGTTGTAAGAACGATCTCCAGATAGGGCGATTGGAATCATGAAGTTGTTTTTGTAGTTTCCAATGAAGTCTAGAATGACAACATATTCTTTGTCTTTTGATTTTCTTAGGCCTCGACCTAATTGTTGGACAAAGACAATGGGCGATTGTGTGGGTCTTAATAGTACAACTTGATTGATTTCAGGAATGTCGACACCTTCATTAAAAATATCTACAGTTAAAATGTATTGTAGATAGTCACTTCTTGTATCGGATACTAAGCGATCAATCGCATCTTCTCTTTTTTCTTGAGAATCCTCTCCACTTAAAGCGATGGTTCGATATCCTCTTAGATTTAATCTTTCACTAAGGGCAGCCGCTTCTTTTTTGGAGCTGCAAAACATGAGTCCTTTGACTCTTTCTCCACTGTATCCATAGTAATTGGTTTGTTCGATAATGTAGTCGACTCTTTGGTTGGATGTTAAATAGTTAAAATCGGTAAAATCCGTTTCGTTTCCGTTGGTTAAAAAGTCGGTAATGCCAAAATAGTGGAATGGACATAATAAGTTTTCTTCTAGAGCTTGTTGAAGACGAATTTCATAGGCAATATTATGGTCGAAGGCTGCATATACATCAAAGTCATCCATTCTTTCTGGGCTTGCGCTCATTCCTAGCCAAAACTTTGGCTTAAAGTAGTCCATGATTTCTTGATAGCTTTTAGCTCCAATGCGATGTGCCTCATCAATGATGATGGTATCGAATATATCAGGGGCAAAACTTGAATACACTTCTTTTTTAGACATCGTTTGCATCGTTGCGAACAAGTAGTCTACATCAGTATCTTTACTATTTCCAGATAATAAACCGAATGTTTTGGATTCTCCAAATACATTTTTGTAGCTTTGAAGAGCTTGTTTGGCAATCTGCTCTCTATGAACTAGGAATAGGGCTCTTTTTGGATTTTGGTCTTGCATGGCAAAGGCTGAGGCATATGTCTTACCTGTTCCTGTGGCTGAAATCAACAAACTCTTTGATTCATTCTCATTGCGAAGCTTTCTAAGATTGGAAATAAAAGCCTGTTGCATAGAATTTGGAATCAGTTGTTTAGAAGGTAATTTAATGTCTTCTTTTTGTTTCACCTTTTTGTATTCTTCATAATGCACTCTATATGCACCAATAAATGCATTGTAGGAATATGTATTTGGATGATTCCATAATTCTTCAAATTCATCTAACATTTCTGATACAAACTCACCGGATTTTGTGGACACAATTTTTGTATTCCATTCTCGATTTGTAGTAAGTGCTGTATTTGTCATATTACTAGAACCCACAAGAATCTTGTAGATTTCATCGGATTGAAAGATATATCCCTTGGTATGAAAACCATTCTTTGAGTCGGGTACTAGATACATTTTAAGTTCAATATTCGAAAATGTAGCGAGTTTATCTAAGGCTTTAGGATCACTAAATGCCAAATAGTCCGTTGTTAGAATCTTTCCATGGATGCCTTTATCTTCTAAGGTACGAAGCGTTTGAAGTAAGGGGGTGATACCTCCCATCGTAATGAAAGCTACACTGATTGAAAAGGAGTCGCAGTGTAATAGTTCATCTTCAATGGTGCTTAGTACTTTTCTTCCATTTTTATAGTCGTTTGAAATAAATTGAGGTCGATATAATACGTTGGAAGATATATTTTTGTCTAAAAATGCGGTAGATAGGCCGCTCTGTATATTTTGATAGTTCATACCTAACATTATACCAGCATTAAAATGAAATCATAGATCGAAAAGGTTATAATAATTGGTGGAAAGATTTGTATAAATCAGGGTATAGTGAATGGAAAATATAATAATTTCAAAAGAGTTTCTAGATTGGTATGAATATTATAATGAGTGTAAAGAAAAGTATTCAAGTTTAGTAAATGATGTAGAGGATAAATTGATTCGTGGTGAATATAATGAGATTCAAATTCCTTTTTCAAATATGAATACGAATAATTTGAATCGTGATATATCGAGCTTAGAAAAGATTCAAGTGTTTATGATGCAGGGGAGTACAAGTCAGATTAATGTAGAAATAGAGCTTGTAAAGGAGAAGATGTTAGAGTCTTGTTTAAATGTAAATTTTGGTATATTGTGCAATCCATTTGCAAGTACGTTATATCGTATGATTTTGGATTCGAGTAGAGTTAAGAAACATATTGAGGATGTTTCTAAACGATGTAAAGAAAATGATTTCTATACTTCTGTGTTTATCCCTGTTTACTTAAGACATTTTTATGCGTCTATTTGCGAAGGGTGTATTAAGGGATATAGTTCATATGAGTTTGTTCAATCTGTTGATTCTTTAATTGAAGAAGATAAGTTTAGTGAAGCTTGTAGTCTTTGTCCAATCTATGAAGAAATTTATATTCATGCTAATGAAAAGGGTTTACTAACTAAAGAGTTAATACAGGTAATGCATCAGTATGGTGTGGATATACCTGTTACTAAAAAAGAAACGAAACTGCCTAATATACCTACAAAAGCAGAGAGAAAGATGTCTAAGAAGTAAGATATTGAAACGCGTAAGAAGATTGTAGGGGATGGTGTTAAGAAAATCTTGGATATGAGTGATGATGAACTGATTCGAAAATATGATGGTAAATCAGAGGATGAAGTTCAAAAAATGCTTTATGAAGAGCCTTGGTGTGAGGATGATTATTTTGATGATGATCTACTTGCGTTTCTTAGCGTATTAACATGTATGAGTTTTGATTTTGAGAATGTCTTTATTAATTGGCTAGCTCATTTTATATTTATAAGATTGCTTGATATACATAAGAAAGTGATGGGTGAACCACCTAAAATGGTGAAGACAACTCCACCTAAAGTACAATCCCCAAAAATTCGAAAGGTAAATCAAGGTGGTGCTCCAAGGACTAAATCACCTAAGATTCGTAGTGAACATGTGAGTCAACCTTCTAGAAAGACAAATCAAAGCAGGGCTTCAGTAGCTATTAAACAGAAAGAAACATCAAATGGCAAGGGTGGAATTTTTTTTTTGATTATTCTTGGGATTTTATTTGGATCTGGATATATATCTATGAAAAAGGAAGAGGCAGAATGGGATATGGCACAGAAGCAGTATCGTATTGAGAGTAGACGAAAAGCTGAACAAAATGAATTTAGGGCAAGGGAAGAAAAACGTAAGAAGAAAGAGGGACAAAGTTCAAACTCATCATCTTCTTCGTCTTCATCTTATGATGAAGGAAGTGATGATGCATATTCAGGTGATTATGATGAGGATCGTTATGATAACGATGGAAGTTACCGTGATGGTGTAGATGATATGTTGGATGAACTGGGAGAATAAAAAAGTATACAGTGAAAGAATGATTGAATATGTTTGTATACTTTAAAGTATACTACTCGTAAGTATACAAATACGAAAGATGTGATTTGATGTTAGGAAGAAAAGAAGAATTAAATCATTTGAATGAATTATATAATAGTGATTGTTTTGAATATTTAGTAATGTATGGTCGAAGAAGAGTTGGTAAGACAACGATTCTTCAGGAATTTGCCGAACATTCAAACGCAATCTTTTTTTCTGCTCTTGAAAAAAATGATGCGCTAAACTTAGAGGACTTTTCTAAAGTGATTCAATATCATTTTGATAAGAATTTTATTTGATTTCGGAAGGCTTTTGTCTTGTAGATAAGACAAAAATATATGAATATTGTCTTGTGAACAAGACAAAAAGACATAAATATTGTCTTACAGACAAGACAATATGTTTATATAATGCGGTAAAAGAAAGAGTGCTGCGTATGAATCGAGATATTTTAAAACAGATAATAGTAGATCAAAAGGAGATGTATCTTTATAATCCTATTATTTCTAGAAATTATGATTTAGAAGATAATGTGAATTATTGTTTTGTGGGGGTTCGAAGAACGGGTAAATCGTATATGATGTATCAAAAGATTCATAAATTAATGAATGATGGAATTCCATTGCCACAAATCATATATGTGAACTTCGAAGATGAGCATCTATTAGAGATTGGCATTGAATTTTCTGGCTCGAAAGGAAAAACATACTTATTTTTAGATGAGATTCAGAATGTTGGTGGTTGTTGTCAAACTAAAAGGAGATTGACTAAATTGTCGATCTCCTTTATTTTTTCATGGAAATATATTCATAGCTAGGCGTGAAGTGCTGACTATCCTGTAGCTTGTAGTATTCCATAAAAATGCGTGACATGATGTTTGGAATTTGTGTTTCTGCAGGATGAGATAGAATAATCAAATATTGCATAGCACTATAACGTGTACATACATCCACCTTTCGAATGTTGTCTTGAATAGCTTCACCCATATGGTCAAGGGCTTCTTCGATTTCTTCAATATATGGAAGTGTATCTTGTACAGTTTCCATAGTAACCATGACTAGATAACAGTTCCATTGGTTTCGTGTCATCAATTGGTGTATGTATTCATATTGTCTTGTGAAATCGCGATATTCTAGGTGTAATGCGCCTGAATAGTTTCCACTTGTTTGTAGGGAGTTTGCGATTTGTTGCAAGTCTAAGCTTGTGTTGGCTGTGTTTCCATAATGGATTTGGTTGTACCAAGAATAGTTGTTCTTACCATTTTGTTTCACATAATACAAGGCTTTGTCGGCTTTTGAATAGGCATCCGCAAACGTATCGTTTCGAGTGCACATGAGCATGCCTGCAGAAAGGGCTGCAAAATGGGTTTCACTATCGTCTTTAATGATTTCTTTGAATTGTTCAATCACATTTGAAACTGTATTTTCGGCTTGTTCTGTATTCGCTTGTGGTAAGAACAGAAGGAATTCATCCCCTCCCATACGACATGCGATCTTAGGTATTGAAATGTCTAGCAATAGTTTTCCCAGGCTTTTTAGGGCTCAATCTCCAGCTTTATGTCCATAGACGTCATTGATTTTTTTAAGGTTATCCATATCCAAGAAAATCAGGCATCCATTTGTCTTTTGCATAGCGCTCGCAATGCGTTTTTGTCCTACATTACGAACAGGAAGGCCTGTAAGATAATCGATGTTTTTTGTTTCTTCCTGATCTTGCATGGTTGTCACAACATCGGAAATAAACTTATTGATTGTGTCTTCTTGGGATGGAAGTATTTCGTGTTCTAAGTGAAATAAAGATCCGTTGTCCATTAATTTCAAGAAGACTTTAGTAATTTCAGGATCAAATTGCGTACCCGCATTCATTTGGATTTCATGATAAATTCGTCCATGACTTAATGCGTTACGATAGATTCTTCTTGAGTTCATGGCATCATAACTGTCGGCTAACGCAATTATACGTGCTTGTATTGGAATTTCATTTCCTTTAAGTCCATCTGGATAGCCAGTACCATCATAATGTTCATGGTGACTTCTTGTGACTTCATCGATATGCGGAATGATCGTTATGTCTTTTAAGATGTCTTGGCCAATTGTAGTGTGTTGTTTGATTAAATTAAATTCTTCATTTGTTAATTTGCCAGGCTTATTTAAGATTTGGTCTGGAATACCAATCTTTCCAATGTCGTGTAAATAAGCACAGTTTTTAAGGCTTTGAATCTCTTCATTTGTCCAACCCATATTTTTGGCAATCAAGGCTGCATATTGGGCTACACGCCATGAGTGTCCACGCGTATATTCATCTTTGGCTTCAATGGTAGTAGAAAGGGATTCCATCATTTGAAGTGTTATTTTTTTGTTTTCTTTCTTTTCAATTTCCAACTCCGTTTGATGGCGTTTTTCTTCTATAATTTGAATTTTTCGAATGGTACGAAAAATATTGGTGAAGAGCAATATAATCATGCCTATGCCAATAAAGATACCTGAAATAGTTGCGACAAAATAAACAGATACAGATTCAATAGCAACACAGACTAGGACTAGAAAGAGTCCAATCAATAGAATGTAGTCGGATTTAGTTTGTTTATTTTTGCGTATGTATTGTACCAAATGAATGAATATTAGGATAAACACAAAGACGAGTAGTAATTGTGCAACGGGCAATGTTTCAATGTAGTCTTTGACTTTTGTAAGATAGAGTATGGAAGAAACAATAAAGTTTAAAATGACGACATAACCAATATTTCGATAGAGTTTTTGGTGCTTGCCATTTTGAATGTTGTCCGCATAGAACAAGATGGGTAATGGACTCAGCATGATCATCACAAAACATAAAGCAGCTAACGCGGATGCGTTAGGAACTAGGATTTGTCGGATTTTGGATTCTCCAAGCATCCAGACAGAGCCCATGACCATACACCATCCAAAGTATTCCATGTCGAATGTTGTGTGGTAAACATGTTTTAGGGCTATGCCAAACAGGATGGATGTGATGCCGGTAAATAAGATAAAGAAGGCAATAAATGTGGATATTTCATAAGTATTGTATATATTTTGCCAAATTTCGGCTTTATTACCACAATACACCTCATTGACAATACCAGAATAATTTGAAGTGTAGGTTGTCAGTTCAATGCGTAATGTTTTTCCTGCATCTTTATAGGTTGTAGGACAAAAGATGTAGCGACTCGCTGAATTTTTACCAGCCATTCTTGTATCTTTTGTGGAATATTGTGCGCGCAATGAATTTCCTACATAGAACTGAATGTCCTGCAAAGAAGATCGAATCGCAAAAGATGTTTCATTATAGTCTTTAGGCAATGTTGTTGTCAGGACCATGGTATGGCCTGGTTTTACTTCATAGGTTCCGGGAACCTTTATTTTTTGTTTCGTACCATCCTCTTTATTCCAGTAAAAGGAACCGGAATAGATTATGGATCTGGACGGGTCGTTATAGTTTTGTTCGTTAGCACCAAATAATTGCATGAAACAAAACCATCCTAAAATCGCAATCATTAAGATGTAAAAGAAGTATTTCATGGTTTGAAAGTTAGATTTTTGTGTATGCATATTTGGATTCCTTCCCTTATAGTTAGCATAGTATTTTTACATAAAAAGTGTCAATAAAAAGTTGTTGACAAACCTATAGAGTAGCTATAGAATGAAAATGTTCAAAATAGAACGATGAGGAGGGCGCATATGCACTTTTGGGATGAACATAAAACGATAACGAGATATTATGAGATGAAGGTTTCTGGAGTTTGCGAAAAATATCAGTTAAGACAGTTGGAGTATGACATATTAATGTTTATTTACAACAATCCTGCGTACAATACGGCTGCGGACATTGTTCGTATTCGTAAGTCTACAAAGTCTCATGTTTCGACTTCGCTTAAAGTATTAGAAGATCGTGGCTTTATTGAGCGAAGAATCGACAAAGACAATAAAAAGCATGTAACTATTCATTTACTACAATTGGCTAATGAAGTAATTGAAGATGGAATATGGGCGCAAAAGGAGTTTGTGCAAGATATGTTTGAAGGTCTTAGTGAAGAAGAAATCAAAGTGTTTATGAGTGTATTTCAAAAGGTGTATGACAATGCAGAAAGGATGATTTCAAATGAAAAAAATGCCTGATTTAATGGAAGCAATTTTTGATGCTTGTTACTTGATTTTTGACTTAATTGCTGGAATCTTATTTTTTGTATATTCGAAAGGAAATCCATTGTTCATATTATATGGTGTATTAACATTAACGTTGTGTGGTGGAGACGCATTCCACTTGGTTCCTCGTATTAAAAGGGCTTTGTATGGTACAAATGATAAAATTAAAAGACAGCTTGGAATTGGATTGCAGGTATCTTCAATCACTATGACCGTATTCTATATAATTTTATTGTTTATCTGGAAACTAACATTCCCAACATTACAAGCTCCACTTTGGGTTGAGGCTATGATTTGGATTTCAGCTATTATTCGTATCGTCGTATGTTTCTTACCACAAAATAATTGGACTTCCGAAGAAGGAAATAGGAAGCTTTCTGTGATTCGTAATGCCGTGTTTGCCGTAACTGGAATTGGTGTGATTCTTCTTTATGCCATTTCAGGAAATATGTACGATTTACATATGAACCGTATGGTTGCAGCCATCATTATTTCTTTTGGTTGCTACATCCCAGTTACATTGTGGTCTAAGACAAAACCAAAGATTGGTTTATTGATGATTCCTAAGACTTGTGCTTATATGTGGGTCATTGTGATGGGATTACAATTATTATTTTAGAATTTCTTCAAGAGAACGCCTACTCGACGTTCTCTTTCTATATGAATTTTAGAGTATCTAATTCAATGTAAATAAGACGTTTTAGATGAAATAGGAACAATCGCAGCAAATTTATTGGAATTAATAATGTTTTCACATTGAAGTTTTATAATGGAAATTGGCTACTGGATGTAGTAACGGTGAACCCTCTGAATTAAAAATGACATTTGCTTGAGTTCTCGGCAGATCCTTCTATTTTTTTGTAAGAGGAGAAGATGTCTATGTATATATATCTATATATTGATGTTGCCATGGTATTATTGGCACTAGTAGAAATACTAAGAATCACATTGATTATCATAGAAAAATGTAAAAGACACTAGTTCACCCAAACCCAACGGATTAAACTAGTGTCTTTACACTAAATAAATTCAGAGGAACCACTGTATCCAGTAGTCTTTCTGTAGGTATATTAAATAATTGATATATTTAAATGTCAAGGCTAACTCTATCTAAATCAATGAAAATAAGTCATTTTAGATGAAATAGGAACAATCGCAACAAGTGCATTGGAATTCACAATATTTTCGTATTGGACTTTTATGATGGAAATTGGCTACTGGATGTAGTTGGTGGTTGCCTCTTGTTAAGGAGTTTTGAAGCCTTGAATCTTGAATTCCAGGTAAGTAGATCCTTCTAGCTTATGTATATATATATCTACATATTGATGTTGCTTTTGTGTTATTTGCCATAGTAGAAATACTAAAAGTAACATTGATTATTATAGAAAAATGCAAAAAGCACTAATCACCACCGACAATGGAAAAAGATTAGTGCTTCAGCATTAATTTAATTTCAGAGTAACCACTGCTTTTCCAGTAGCTTTTCTCTGCTTGTATTATAGCTATAAATAGAAGATTATGCAAATGAGGTAGTTCTTTTGATTAGCGTTTGTTAATTGTTATAAAGGTCATTTAAATATAAAAAGATTGGAGTACATATGATTAATGAAATAATTAAGTTTGTGAATGGTAATTTACAACTAGATGTTACTGTATCACCAGATAATGAAACTGTTTGGCTTTCACAAAAACAGATGGTGGAATTATTTGATGTTAAGTCACAAGCAATTACTAGACATCTAAAAAACATATACAATGATGAAGAACTATTCAAAGAAGCAACTTGTTCCAAAATGGAACAAGTTCAAATTGAAGGCAACTGTAAAATGGATTTCTATAATGCAATCTAAGAACACTCGTGACTTTAGTCGTGAGATGAATTAGATGAAATTAGCTCAGTTGCAAAAAGTGCAACTCAACTAAAGCGTAATGATCCACGTACTAGAAAAGATAGAATTTCAAATGTAGAAATCAATTACTACAATCTAGATGTAATTATCTCTGTTGGATATCGTGTAAAATCACGAAACGGCATTACTTTCATAAATGTACAACCTTAATTTTAAAAGATTACATGATCAAGGGTTATATGGTGAATCAAAAACGTTTAAATGTTTTAGCTGTCCTACAAATATACTAGCATCAAATAATTACAAGACATATACAAAATATTTTTAAAACAGAAGAATTAGATAAAAATTCAGTATGCTCATATTTTGAGCATACTGCTTCTGATGGAAAATATATAAAATACAATACTATAACTTAGATATGATCATCTCTGTTGGTTATAGATTGAATTCTAAAAAAGTAACTTCATTTAGGCGATGTGCAACTTCAATTTTAAGAAATTACATGATTAATGGTTATACAGTGAATCAAATTCGAAATATTTTACCTATCCTATAAATATGTTAACATCAGTTGTTGGATTGTGATGAAAAAACAATTCGTAAGCATATTAATAACATATTTAAAGATCGAGAAGTTGAAAAAGAGAACAACACGCAAAAAATGCGTGTTGTTGGAGTTAAGCAATCTGTTCCAAAATGGAACAAGTTCAAATGGAAGGTAGTCGTAAAATAACTCGTAAAATGGACTTTTACAATTTAGATGCGATTATTGCAGTTGGCTATCGTGTGAATTCTAAAAAAGCAACTTCATTTAGACGATGGGCAACTTCCATTTTAAAAGATTTCATGATTAAAGGCTATGCAGTGAATCGAAAACGTTTAGATGTTTTAAATAAAACAATCGCGATTCAATCTAGAATGTTAGCTTCGACTCTTAATATTGAAGAAAAAGAAGTGTTGAATGTTGTTGAAGCCTATTCTAATGCATTAACTCTTTTAGATGATTATGATCATGGATGTGTTTCTAAAACAAAAGGTAAAAATTCAATTTATCAGTTGACTTATGAAGAGTGCAGAATTCTAATTGATTCAATGGGGTATGGTGGATTTTCTTCTGTATTTGGTGTTGAAAAGAACCAGGTAAATTAAATGGAATAATTGCAGCGGTATATCAAAATGTTTTTGAAACTGAATTGTATCCAAGTATTGAAGAAAAAGCTGCAAACCTACTTTACTTTTTAATCAAAGATCATCCTTTTGTAGATGGTGGTAAACGCATTGGTGCTTCTATTTTCCTAGAATTTTTAAATTGGATTACTATGGCTTGGATGCGAAGCATATTGCAGAAAAATAATATTGAATACAACAAGTCACCTGATAACCGGGTGACTTGTTTAATGTATATGAAATGTTTTTTAGAAATTTACGCGATTTAATAATGTTTTCACATTGAAGTTTTATAATTAGAAGTGCTACTGGATACAGTAGGGTGGTACCTCTGAAATTAAAAGTAATTTA
>OJMI01000241.1_pt1 | contig 78903 bp, 59 predicted proteins | sample 1597131 | NCBI WGS metagenome assembly OJMI01 (sample SAMEA2452116, study PRJEB22498) | human gut metagenome | reverse complement strand
TAGAAAGAGATATTAACCACATCAAGGATAATCTTTGTCTGGCCGGAAGAAGAACCCAGAATGAGAAAACACTTCACGCCGATCTGGTCCTTGCAGGAATTACCCAACTGATAACAGTTGTACTTTCGGATAAAATCAATCATCACGAATTTATTCGCAGCTTAAAACCTCTTATTGCTTAGGACTTACCAACTCAATAAAGTCTACGGCTTATTTAAGTGCGCCTAAAACAGCTCAATATCCGTTTTCGTCATTAAAATCATGCTATGCTCAATTCTGTTTCTATTTTGATTCAAGTTTGCGAACGAGCATCGCGAGTTTCGCAATTACCTAATAGTATATTCTAATATCCGGCAATCAGCCGGAGCATTAGCTTATGTTTGATGGGATCTCCCCGACCACATCCAGATAAAAAATAACCAGTGTCTGTGACTGGTATGGATATACCCAGAGTGACCCGATGCCTAAAGACAGCAGACACAGTATCTGCAATCCGATAAAGCTCAGATAAATATAAAATAATCTTCCTTTATTTCCCTTCATGATCTGACGGCTGATCTTTAATGATTCGCGTGCCTTCATCTGCGGATGATCCAAAAGCAGATACAATGCCAGTGCATACCACATCTGCACGAAAACTGCCAGAATCGTGCTCACAATACCAAGTATCACCAGTACTGCAATCGCCGCAGGCGACTTGTCCAGGGCAAAAAATAACACAGCACCTGTGATCACAGGAATACAGCTGATCAGCGTTGCAATAATCAAAAGCAGTCCTGCAATGATATAACGGTCCGGGTGATTTTTAAACCCGTAAAATACCATGCCAAGTGTCATTTCTTTTTTCCGTGCAAGTGACAGATGAAGCTGAAGGATTCCGACAGACAATACCATGCTTAAAAGTGTGATCAGAAATTCCGCCACATAAAACATGATCGTCACCGGAAGCGGCTGTGCATCTTTCTGCAACATGGAAAATGGGAGTTCTACCGCCAAAGGAATCAGTGTGGCGGCAAGAAATGCTCCCATTGGTATTTTATAATTTCCATTTAAATTGTCTCTTGCGATTCGTTTTAATTCTTTGCAAGGTAGGTTCATTTGTTTATACTCCGTTTCTGTAACTGATTGCTTTTCTCATTATAGCATGGCTATGCAGATGCAACAATCTTTTTATTTTGCCATAAACTGCTTCATCAGTTCATTATAATCCATGCCCTGCATATCAGAATAGGCCTTTAAAAATCCATCGATACTTCCATACTGATGGATGGCATACCCCAGAACCGATGCGTACAGTCCGATAGCCGCAACCAATGCCATAATCCCCAGAATCATTCCGATCTGTGCTTTCGAAGTATAAGACATCATGCCTCCGCGGGAAAGTGTTGCAAAAATAACCGCCAGAGCCCCACACGGCACAGCAAGATACAGACAGGTGCAGCTTAGTAATGCAATTGATCCAAGTATCAGGGAAGCTGCCTCCATGCGTGCAGATCTCCGGCTGCGATACGGCTGATTCGGATTTGGTTGATAAGATGATCCATACATATCCATAATACGTTTTCCTTTCTTTTTAGGATTGCTTTTATTGTAACATTTCATATATAATAGGGAAAGTATTATTTGACAGGAAAGGACTATTAAGGGGAAAATTTATGGATATTAATACAAAAATTGCGGAAGAACTCGGCATTCGAAAAGAACAGGCCTCCGCTGCCGTAAAACTGATCGACGAAGGATGCACCATTCCTTTTATTGCCCGGTACCGGAAAGAAGCTACCGGAGCATTGAGTGATGAAATTTTACGAAATCTCTATGACCGTCTGGTGTATCTGCGAAATCTGGAGGACAAAAAACAGACCGTACTGGCCTCCATTGAAGACCAGGGAAAACTGACGGAGGAACTGCGTGCACAGATTCTCGCGGCCGAAACACAGGTTGCAGTGGATGATCTGTACCGCCCGTACCGTCCGAAGCGCCGTACCCGTGCAACCATTGCAAAAGAAAAAGGCTTAGAACCACTCGCCAACCTGATCCTTCTTCAGAAAATGACAGTTTCTCCTCTGGAAGAAGCAAAAAACTATGTCAATCCGGAAAAAGAAGTGGCTACCCCGGAAGAGGCGTTAAACGGAGCAAAAGATATCCTTGCGGAAGGCATCTCAGACAACGCGGATTTCCGCACCCATATCCGTGAACTTACCATGAAACACGGTCAGCTTTTATCTGCTGCCAAAGACCCGGACGCCGAATCGGTCTATGAAATGTATTATGATTTCAATGAAGGACTCTCCAAACTGGCAGGACACCGCATTCTTGCCATCAACCGCGGAGAAAAAGAGAAATTTCTCACAGTAAAAATTGAAGCTCCGACCGATCGTATCCTTTCCTATCTTGACCGGAAAATAATTACGAATCCTCAGGCTTTCACCGCACCGGTGCTGCATGAGGCACTGGAAGACGCTTACAACCGACTGATTGCACCTGCCATTGAGCGCGAAATCCGAAACGATCTGTTTGAAAAAGCCGAAGACGGTGCCATCCGTGTATTCGGCAAAAACTTAGAACAGCTTCTGATGCAGCCTCCAATCGCCGGTCAGGTTGTACTTGGCTGGGATCCGGCATTCCGTACCGGATGCAAGCTCGCTGTGGTGGATCCGACCGGAAAAGTACTTGATACTACCGTAATCTATCCGACTGCCCCGCAAAACCGCGTGGACGAAGCCAAAGCGGTACTGAAAAAACTGATTTCCAAATACCATATTACATTAATCTCTCTGGGAAACGGTACTGCTTCCCGCGAATCCGAACAGATCATTGTACAGCTTCTCAAAGAGATTCCGGAACCGGTACAATACATCATCGTAAACGAAGCCGGTGCCTCCGTATACTCTGCCAGCAAGCTGGCAACCGAAGAATTCCCGCAGTTTGATGTCGGACAGCGAAGTGCCGCATCCATGGCGCGCCGCCTGCAGGACCCACTCGCAGAGCTGGTAAAAATCGACCCGAAATCCATTGGTGTCGGACAGTACCAGCATGACATGAACCAGAAAAAACTGACCGAAGCGCTGGATCATGTCGTGGAAGACTGCGTAAACCGTGTCGGTGTGGACTTAAACACCGCTTCTGCTTCCCTGCTGGAATATGTCTCCGGTGTGAGCAAAGCCATTGCCAAAAATATTGTAGTCTACCGCGAAGAAAACGGAAAATTTGCCTCCCGTTCCCAGCTTCTGAAAGTAGCCAAGCTTGGACCAAAAGCCTATGAACAGTGTGCCGGCTTCATGCGCATCAGTGACGGAAAAAACCCTCTGGATGCCACCGGTGTACACCCGGAATCCTACGCAGCCACGAAACAGCTGCTGGAAACACTCGGCTATACGCTTTCGGATGTGACAGACCGCAATGTTGCCGGGATCTCGAAAAAAGTCCGGGATTACAAAAAGCTTGCACAGGATCTGGGAATCGGCGAACTGACTCTCCGGGATATCGTAAAGGAACTGGAAACGCCTGCCCGTGATCCGCGTGAGGATATGCCAAAACCAATCCTGCGCAGTGACGTGCTCGAGATCAAAGATCTGACTCCGGGCATGGTATTGAAGGGAACCGTGCGAAATGTCATTGATTTCGGTGCCTTTGTTGATATCGGAGTCCATCAGGATGGTCTGGTACATATCTCGCAGATGTGTGACCGCTTTATCAAGCATCCACTGGAGGTCGTCAGCGTCGGGGATATCGTGGAAGTGAAAGTTCTGAGTGTGGATGTGAAAAAGCAACGGATTCAGCTTACAATGAAGATCTAACATTCAGGAAACAATTTTTAAAGAGAGGTCATATCCTGTCATGGTTGTGGCCTCTTTTTTTGTCACCCTGCCAGCGGATTATTGACCACTGGATTACTGTTCACAGGTTACCCTGCGAACAGTAACACCGCTGGTACAGATTCTCAACTTTTTGATATTTACAGTTGATTTCTGCATGCAAATAAGATATTCTGTCTTTAACACATATAATTCCAAATCTGATGAGTCATTCGCTCGTTTATCCACTGGAATTTTAATTCAATACAGGATCAAAAACGACTCGGTTTTCCCGTTTTTTTCGGTTGTAAAACTATGTTGTTTTGATATATACTAAAGGAAAGGCAGGATACTACATGGGGAACACTGACATTGTGGCAGCTCCGCTGTCAGATGCCAACGAGAAAAACACTACAGAACACAGCACGATTTTTGATGATGTATTCCGGACAATTGCACAGAAAATGCCACAGCTTCTGATTCCGCTGATCAATGAAGTTTTCCACACTTCCTACAGTGAGGAGGAACCATTTGAACAATTGCGGAATGAACACTATGAAAAATTCGGAACGGTGGTCACGGACTCTATTATCCGGATCGGCAACCATATTTATCATCTGGAGTGCCAGTCCTCAAAAGACAAAACGATGGTCATACGCATGTTTGAATATGATATTTCAATTGCTATTGAGCACGCTTCTTTTGAATCAAATGATATCTGGGAAATTGAATTTCCGCAGTCATGTGTACTTTATATCCGCAATCACCGTTCACTTCCGGATTTTCACGAAGCGATTGTGAAGTTTGCGGACGGTCAGAAAATTCGTTACCGCGTTCCGATCATACAGGCAAAGAAATACACGGTCGATCGGATTTTTGAAAAACGGCTGCTGATTTTACTTCCATATCATATCTTACGGTATGAGCATTTTTTGAAGCACAACGGAACGGATTTAAAGAAAGTGCAGCATCTGCTCGACGATTTCCGGAAGATCAACCGAAAGTTAGAGGAAACATCCGAGAAGGAACAAAAGTCACATCTTTATATGGATATGATTGTTTTAATCGAGGAGATTGCGGATTATATTATTCCAGAGGATAATGAGATCAGGAAAGGATTGGGTGAGATTATGGGTGGTAAGATTTTGAAATTACGCTCTGAAGAGTTGTTGGAGCTTGGAGAAGCTCGAGGGGAAGCTCGAGGGGAAGCCAGAGGCAGGCTTACCGGACTACATGAAGCCAAAATTGATGCAATTCAAAATATGATTGATCTTGGTTTAACCAGAGAACAGATTTTAAGAAAATATTCTCCAGAGGAATATGAAGAGGCGATAAATTCTATGTCGGTAAAAGCATGACATAATCCGTCTATAACTGTATTTTTCTTATTTCTATGCTATGAGATGTATTTTAATTATATCTCATAGCATTCATGAAAGAACATTCGTTCAAATTACCATTATAATTACAATTTCATACGTTTGATCATAACTGCTTCTGTTTCTTACACTTTCCATATTGTAAAAACAGATGCTTATGATATATACTAAAGGACAGGCAGGACATTACATGGGGAACACTGACATTTCGGTAAACACGTTACCAGATGCCAACACAGAAAACACGACAGAACACAGCACTATTTTTGATGATGTGTTCCGGACAATTGCACAAAAGATGCCACAGCTTCTTATTCCGCTGATCAATGAAGTTTTCCACACTTCCTACAGTGAGAAGGAACCCTTTGAACAGCTACTGAATGAACACTATGAAAAATTCGGAACCGTGGTCACGGACTCCATTATCCGGATCGGCAGCCACATTTATCATCTGGAGTGCCAGTCCACCAAAGATGAAACGATGGTCATCCGGATGTTTGAGTACGACATTTCCATTGCGCTTGAGCATGCTTCTTTTGCGAAGCATGCGATCTGGGAAATTGAATTTCCGCAGTCGTGCGTACTTTACATCCGCAATCACCGTTCACTTCCGGATTTTCACGAAGCGATTGTGAAGTTTACGGACGGTCAGAAAATTCGTTACCGCGTTCCGATCATACAGGCAAAGAAATACACGGTCGATCGGATTTTTGAAAAACGGCTGCTGATTTTACTTCCATATCATATCTTACGGTATGAGCATTTTTTGAAGCACAACGGAACGGATTTAAAGAAAGTGCAGCATCTGCTCGACGATTTCCGGGAGATCAACCGAAAGCTGGAGGAAACATCTGAGAAGGAACAAAAGTCACATCTTTATATGGATATGATTGTTCTGATTGAGGAGATTGCGGATTATATTATTCCGGAGGATAATGAGATCAGGAAAGGATTGGGTGAGATTATGGGTGGTAAAATTTTAAAGTTACGGTCGGAGGAACTGTTGGAGCTTGGAGAAGCTCGAGGGGAAGCCAGGGGGGAAGCCAGAGGCAGGCTTACCGGACTACATGAAGCCAAAATTGATGCAATTCAAAATATGATTGATCTTGGTTTAACCAGAGAACAGATTTTAAGAAAATATTCTCCTGAGGAATATGAAGAGGCATTAAATTCTATGTCTGAAAAAGTATAGAAATTATCTCAAAGTTTATATAAATCTCCAAACTGATGAAGATAAAACTACTCAGTTTGGAGATTTTGGCTTTTGTCTAAACAAGACCCTTGCATAGCATAGATCTTTTTTGTTTTTAATCTGTACAACGAAGGGAAATTACAAACCAACATTTCCTTAACCAAAAATGGGTTGACTTATGTCTACCCAAATTACTTATATTTCAAATACTTCTTTGATAGCACATTCCTTTCGCTTTTCTTTTTCACTTTCAAATTTCAATCGTTTTTGCTCTTTTATTGAAATTGGAGGTACCGAAAAAGAATTCCACTCATTTCTTATTGGTTGAGCTTCCTTATCCATATCTTCCGCCGTTAATATACCAAAATTATTTTTATTCATAACTCTACCTTTCATTAAATATTGGCAAATATTATATCACCCATGTATATTTTTCTCAAGTCCTTTTTACCGGAAATTTTTTAGTGAACGATTTAATTTGCCTATAGGTTTCTTTTTCATATGCATCATTTTCCTTGATGACAATTGAGAAAATATCGCTATCATTCTGTTGTTTAAAATGTGTATAAGCTATCCGAATGCTATCAATTACATCATTATCTGATTTATTAAATCTATACTGTATTTTTTTCATGCATTCTTCAGCATATTCACACAATTGTTTCTTTACCAAATCATACGAATACATTTGATCATAAACACTGTTATTTCCAGAGATCTCTAAGCCACGATTATTTACTTTAATTTCGCTGCCATTTTTCATAATGTGCGCCATAACATACTCTCTTATGCTTTGCTGACAATCAACATTTGTATTATCTATTTGCTTTTCTTCCGATATACTAAATGCATCTTGAAACTCTTCAAAAGGAAACTGCAAAATAGCATATGCAGATATATCCGAATAGATTTCTTTAAAAACACGAACTAAAGAACAAATCAGATTTTCTACTTCGACAGAATATCTTGCTTTCATACGGTTACTACTGAGGCAATTTTTTACTTCGAAGAAAATTTCTTCACCGTCCATTCCGGGTTCAATTTCATCTATTTTTTTAATGATCGCATCCCAATCACTCAACGTTCCAAACACTTCTTCAAACAGCGGATCTCTACTATCTGCCATTATTACATTCCATGCAGCGCTCTGCAATGCTTTTGCAATATCCGACGCATAATAATCATTGCTGCACTTCTTGTTTATCTTTCTAAGGTAAAATGCCCCGATTTTCTCTTGTACACTTGTAATATATGAGTCAATCTCTTTTTGTATACTTCCGTTTTCCTGTATGACTCCTTTGAATAAAAGTTTTACTGTAAGGAATGCCATCAATTCTACCATTTTATTTTTTCGAAGTATTCTTTGTCTGTATTCTTCTCCTATATAATGACTTAATTCATGGATCAAGACTATATGCAAAGATGGTTGGAACAACATTCTTTGTCCAAACTTCACTATTATAGTATGAATCACATTTTCGCTATCTTCTATTCTTTTTTCCTTCGTATACGGTTTTGTTTCCAGTTCTGGAACAAGCATCACATCATATTGATGTTTCTTTTCGCGATATATTTTTACAATTTTATATGCTAATTCTTGATAATATATAGTCAACTTAATTGGTAACCAAAATGATGTTCCACTATAACCTGGAATGGTCAAAAAATTCTGATCTGTATGAATAGATTGTGTCACTACTGAATTTATATACCCTATCATTTTTGTAATTTCCACATTCAATTCATCTATCTTTTCATCATTTTTTTCACGACTTAACTTGTCAAATTCCATTAAAAAGTTATTAAATGCCCGAAACACCAAATAATATACGTCTCTCGCCATACGAAAATGTTCAAATTGCGACAGAGCGTTCAAAATCAAAACAAGATTGTGCAAATATGTATTGTTTTCATTTTCTAAATATTTTTGAACAGTTTTTATATACATATCTGTGAGAAGCTCTGGCAAATCATCTGTCACCTGTGTGTCCTGTCCTCTTTCTCCGTCCGCAATATCAAAATCATATAAGCAGTCTGTTTCAATATTATATATTGATGTCCCGAACAACTCATTTTCGTGCGATAATAATCCATTTGGCAAAAGCAAAAAAATCAAGAATTTAACAGGAATATTTCTGAATTGAATAAAAACATTATGGTGTCCATGCATATACTTGAAGTCCGCTTCCTTAAAATATTTATTTATGTCGGTTTCCATAATACTTTTGCTTTCAATTATTGTCCTTATTTTCTTTGGATTTTCAGATGCAATTTTCAGTGTCAATAACGGAATTTTTTTCTCAATATTGCAATCTCTTTCATTCCATTTCCATTCAATTTTCTTTTCTGAACAGATATTTAAATAAGATTGTGCCACACCAACAATCGTATACAGATATACAATTTGAGATATATTTTCAAGTGTCCTCAGACATTTCTCAAGTTCTCGCAAACAATTACTTTGAATTAATACAACTGCATCCATTGTATCAAATGTTTGCATAACAAGGATCTGTAATTCGTTCTGCTTCTGATTCTCTTCCTCAATCTTTTTTTGAAGCACATCATACTGTAATTTATCATTCATCATAACAAACCCTATTCCAAAATAAGGGTACTTTTTGCATTTATAATTTTCGATAAATTGTTCATATGTTTTGTTATATTGGTTTCTTAATAAGCCGATAATTTGAACTCCATAAAATCCTTGCAATTCCGTTATAATTTTTCTGCTTTCAGAATGCATCTTTGTCAATAAGCTAATCTCTTTTTTGTTCTCATATGTATAACTCACATCAGGTATTCGTATATCAAATCCATCATAATATCCCCACGAACTATAACTGCTATCCGGAAGGCTTTGCGTGTACTTGTTTCTATAATGTTGTTTATACAGAACAAGTGTGCAAAAACTCGTATCTTTTTTTACATCATCCATTTAATTCATTCCCCTGACTCAATGACTAATTTTTGTACAATTTTGAGAATTTCACTCTCCCGTTGCATTCGCCTGATATACCGGTCAATATCAAAAGCTTTTTGTTCGACCTTAACCCATTCATTTTCAATATATTGCTCTACCCATAAATACTGATAACTTTTTTCCCGAATTTCCGGGAAGAAATAATACAAAGCTAATGTCCACTTATACCATTCCCCGGGTTTTGTTGTCGTCACCAAAAGTTTTCGCAAATATCTTCTATCAATTGATAGCGTATTTTTTACCAAGCAATATATTACTGCCCTTTGCACAGCCTCTAAATCAAACTTTATCCCCTGTTTTTTTTGAAACAAAACCCCTTCTATAAATCTCCACCTTTTTTCTATCTTTTCATCTTTGAAAAATATATTTTCAAAGACGAATATATATATTCTTAATTCAATACTTTCTTTTTCCTTCCCACTTTTATTCAATTCTTGGACTTTCGTATGAATTATTTCTCCTGCTTTGCAAAACTCATTGCAAACCGTCTGTTCATCTTCATTATCATAATCAGCATTCTTCAGCACTTGATAAAGCAACATTTTTTCCCAATTTACTATAATTTTTTCATCTTGTAATTTAATATGCAATTTTCTCTCAAGTTGTTTGCTTAAATCTCTTTCAAACGTTGTTTTCTTTATTAAATAGCTTGTGCATAATAAGATAAGTATTGCCAGTATAACCTGAACAATTGTACATATACATAACAATGACCAATATGTACCAATACTACTAATTGCAGCCAGACCAATCAATGCCACGGAAAAGAATCGACACACCCCCAGAGTAACAGAAATTATATTTTTACAGGAAGCCAATCTCTTTTCAATCGAAATTCCATAATTTTTAATATCCCTGTTGTTTAAAAAGAAAAGTGACAATGTATTTCCAAATGCCCATATGACAACATATAATGCCTGTAAATTTCCAAATTGTTCTTTCAACTTATTGGAATCAATAAATCTAATTTTTTCTATAAATTGAATTACCATACCCCAAATATTTTCTATCATATTTTATCCATATACGTAAAAAGGGATTCCGAAGAATCCCCTTTGACTTGTAATAATAATTTACTTTTACTGTAACAGAGAAAGTACACCCTGATTAGACTGATTTGCCTGTGCAAGCATAGACTGTCCAGCCTGTGCAAGAATGTTGTTCTTGCTGTAGTTAACCATCTCTTTTGCCATATCTGTATCACGGATACGAGACTCAGCAGAAGATGTATTCTCGGAAATGTTATCCAAGTTGTCGATGGTGTGCTCTAATCTGTTCTGTACAGCACCGAGTGCGGATCTCTGGGAAGATACCTTAGCAACGGCATCAGCAATTGCATCAATTGCATATGTTGCTGCTGTACCGGTAGCATCCTTTACATTGATTCCCTTGATACCAAGATTTGAGGAATTCATAGTATCAATGTCTACCGTAATCTTATTCGTCATATCAGCATCTGCTCCAACATGCAAGTTAAACGACAAAGTATTTGCTACAGTTGCATATCCCTTTGTAATAGCATAAGTAGTCTTACCATCTGCTGTCACACCAGCAGCAACTGTTGCCTTTTTGTCAGTTGTTCCAATATTATTGGCTGCTGTTAATTCCTCTTTGATCATCTTTTCAGCCTGTGCCTTTGTGATAATTGAGGAATCATCACTATCTACACCAGCAGTTACATCTGCAGCTGTCATAACCTTCATTGTAGTATCATCTACTTTTACAGTGTCTCCCTCATTTACAAGTTCTTTTACATCTGTAATTGCATTTTTTCCCGTCGGAACCGTTGAAGCCCACTTAATAGCGCCACCATCTTCATACGCTGTCTGCCCAGCAGAATTAGTAATTTTCTCAATTGACTTATCTGCTTTTGTTGTTATAGTATATGTCTCATTATTAACAGAGAATGTTGCACCAGATGTATATTCACCAGCAGTTGTCGGGACGATTAATAACTTTTTGTCAAGCGCAGCTCCCACATCAGCCTTAGAAGCACCAATCGTATACTGCTTTCCTGCAATCTTTACACTGTCTCCAGTTTTTAATTCATCCATGGTAAATGTTGCGCTCTTAGCACCATCTGCCAATGTTCCCTTTAAGCCTGCATCATGAGCATTCATATATACATTCTTTGTTGAAGAATCATCACCCTTTAACAGATAAATCTCATTGAATTTTGTAGTCTCAGCAACACGATCGATCTCTGTAGTAAGCTGATCCACTTCATCCTGAATAGCCTGACGATCATCAGACGAATTTGTTCCATTTGAAGACTGAACTGCAAGCTCATTCATACGCTGTAACATGCTGTGAACTTCTGTTAAAGCACCTTCAGCGGTCTGTACAGAAGATACACCGTCCTGTGCATTGGAAGATGCCTTGTCCAGTCCGCGGATCTGCTTTCTCATCTTCTCGGAAATAGTAAGTCCTGCTGCATCATCTGCTGCACGGTTGATTTTGTAACCAGAAGATAACTTCTCGGTTGACTTAGCCTGTGCGCCGGATGTGATACCAAGCATTCTGTTTGCGTTTGCTGCCTGCATGTTGTGTTGTACTACCATACTCATAATTGAATCCTCCTTGAACTCCCGCTATGCGGGGTATTATGTCTTTTCCTCCGGAAATCCTTTTCCTAAGGTGTTCTTATTGCGTCACTTCACAGTAACGCGTCACAAGCATCTGTGATGCTTTGCAACCTTGTATATTTAGCCATACACCTTTCGATGTACCGCAATAAGCGAAGCGTCCCGGGTGTGCCCCGCCTATTACCAGAATTTAAAACAGATCAGGAGTTAAATTTATCTTTCAAACTCTCTGCATCTTTCTTTGCCTCTGCCTTCATCCGCTCGTTCCACAGAATCCTCTTAATTTCCTGTTGTGCCTCCCTGGAAATACCCGGCTCTGCATAATAGGTTTCTCTCTTTCGTGCCGGATTTTCTTCCGTGGTACTTCTGGCAATGTTGAGTTCCCGTGGGGCATCAATGAGCAGCCTTGCGTGATTTCCCGAACCACCTACATAGACCACACGGATGTTATCACCAATGTTTACATATTGCCCCTGTTTCAATGAAAGTTTCAGCATTTTGTTACCTCCATGTATATATTCCATACCCTGTTTCCTCGGGTATGTCCTGCGCATTTTCTTACGCATCTGCATTTTTATAAAATGCTTCTTTTCTTTTTATTTCAAAAATGCGACAATGTTTTATAGAATGTTGCATTTTATGTCACAAAAGCATTTTATTTTTAACTTGAAAGGAGTAATTTTTATGGGAACAACACAACCGATCCGAAACCGACAGGAACTGCAGAATTTCAGTTCATACTACAAGCAGGTAAAACCGCATCTGCGAAATTATACTTTAGTTGTATTGGGATTAAACACTGCACTGAGAATCAGCGATCTATTAAATCTTCACTGGAGAAGTGTCTATGATTTTAAAAAGAACTGTTTTCGGGATCACCTTTTGATATGGGAACATAAAACAGGAAAAAGAAATTATATTGCGATAAACCAGAACGCGAAAAATGCCCTGTATCTATATTTTATGGAAAAGAATCCTGATCCGGAAGAATATGTTTTCTCCAAACGGACAAACCCTTATAAACCGCTCAGCCGTTCACAGGCTTACCGCATTATTAAAGAAGATGCCTCACATACAACCAGTGAAGAGGCGATCAGCTGTCATTCTCTCCGGAAAACCTTTGGCTATTATGCATGGAAGGAAGGCGTCCAGCCAGCACTTTTAATGAATGTTTTTAACCATTCTTCGTTTCATATCACGAAACGTTACCTTGGAATTGAACAAGACGAAAAGGATCTTGTCTATCTGAATATTAATCTGTAAAACGTTCGGGGAATGCTTTGTTGCGATACCATGTACAAAGCGTTCAACAAAGCGTTCTCTTTCATAAAATGTTTGACTTTAATCATAAAATGCGTTATTCTGTTTTCAATAAATATCTATATTCCAAATCTGATGCCAGGCCGTTGTTACCAAAAAGGCAGCACGTAGCAATCATGGGGAGCATTTCGCTCATATATCACAATTGGAATTAAAATTTCATAAACGTGTCATAGCAGAACTGTTTCTTATTATTTCATATTGTAAAAACAGACGTTTATGATATATACTAAAAGAAAGGCAGGATACCACATGGAGAAATCTGACATTCTGACAGCTTCACTGCCAGATGCCAACGATGAAACAGCCGATCACAGCACCATTTTTGATGATGTTTTCCGAACAATTGCTCAGAAAATGCCACAGCTTCTGATTCCTCTGATCAATGAAGTATTCCACACTTCTTACAGTGAAGAAGAACATTTTGAACAGCTGCGGAACGAACATTATGAAAAATATGGCACTGTGATTACAGATTCTATTATCCGGATTGGCAATCACATTTATCATCTGGAATGCCAATCCTCGAAAGACAAAACGATGGTTATACGAATGTTCGAGTATGATATTTCGATTGCGATTGAGCACGCTTCTTATGAAAATGACGAAATCTGGGAAATTGAATTTCCACAGTCCTGCGTTCTCTATATCCGTAACCACCGCGATCTCCCGGACTATCACGAAGCGGTCGTGAAGTTTGCGGATGGACAAAAAGTGCGCTACCGTGTTCCAATTTTACAGGCAAAAAAGTATACCGTTGACCGCATTTTTGAGAAACGGCTACTGATTTTGCTACCGTATCATATTTTACGGTATGAGCACTTTTTGAAGCACAACGGGACGGATACCAGAAAGTTACAACAATTGTTAGCTGATTTCCGTGAAATTAACCGAAGACTTGAAGAAACAGCTGAAAAAGAAAATAAATCACATCTTTATATGGATATGATTGTTCTGATTGAACAGATTGCAGATTATATCATTCCAAAAAACAATACCATTAAGAAAGGATTGGGTGATGTTATGGGTGGCAAGATTTTAAAATTACGGTCGGAGGAATTGCTGGAACTAGGCGAAGCTCGTGGCGAAGCCCGTGGGGAAGCTCGTGGAAAAGCAAAAGGCAGACTTGAAGGCAAACGCGAAGAAAGACTCGATGCAATTCAAAATATGATGGATCTTGGATTGACAAAAGAACAAATTTTAAGAAAATATTCTCTGGAGGAATATGAGGCAGCATTGCGTTCTATGCCAGCAAAAGTATAACCGAAAAGAAAATTTAAAATATTTTCTTTTCAGGGGTTAAGGAATGCTTCCATCGTCCGATATATTATGTGTAAATAAAAATGCAACATTCTATAAAAGAATGTTGCATTTTTATTTCTATATTTTACTCAAACACGATCCTATTTATACTACTTACTTTTTATGGTATCTTCAAACGCTTTCCGCACATCATCATTATGGCTTGTGATAATAAGGACTGCATACTGCCCTTTCGTAAAAACCAACCCATCCTGAATCCGGCTGACCTGCTTCGGTTCATAGGACTGCAGCAAATTATACCGATCCTGCTGATGCTTTGTCAGGCTTTCTTTTGCCTCATCCACATCTGCCTTATCTTTCACGGCAATCACTACAATTTCATCTGCTTTGTGTCCATCCGAAGAATAGCTTACAAAATAACTGTCCACTTTTTTATAGTCCATGTCAGAAATATTGGAAAACTTATCTTCTGCATCTTTTTCTGCGCTGCTGGCATTGAGCATCTCCGGCAGATCCGGATCCGCTGCTTCCATCGCCGTGCGCAGGTCATACATACTGACAGAACCGGAAGTGTTTTTCTTCGCACCACATCCCACACACATTACCAGCATGGTCAGCACCAGCAGAAGTTTCCAACCCGTTTTTTGTTTTTTCATCTGTTATCTGGCCTCCACAGTTTCTTCTGTACTGAACGTTGCCCCATTTTGTGCCGCATCATCCATGATCATATCCTTATTTCCGATATCAGCACTTGCGCCATCCATCATCATGCCATCTCCGTTTGCAGGTTCCAGTCCCTGAAATGCTTTCTGGACAGCCTTGTCGATTTTTTTCTGTTCTTTTTCGCTGATATTCTGGCTTGTATTGTCCGTGTTATATCCCGGCATGGTAACATTAAACAAATATCCTTTTCCATCCGGATCCTGAATCCAGTTGTAAGTTCCCAGACTGTATGGCATATCCTTATAGTTTCCGGACATCAGGAAATTGTCAATGGAAGAAGCTATGGCATTTGCCACCTGCGCTTTTTCCTCTGTAATATCCTCTTTAAACGCAACCATGACCCCGCCAAGCTTTTTGTCCATAGCAGCACGCAATGCTTTCGGCAGATCATATATACTGTCCACGGTTTTCTTATTCTGGTATGCCATATTGTACTTTAATGAGTTAGCTGCCGGGAAGTAATCGCGATCCCAGCTCTGGGACTGTCCATACATGGCATCCGTCACATTAAAGTTCGCATAATTTCCATTTCCTGCATCGGAATAAATATCGGTAATGTACCAGTCTCCGTCAATTTTTACCACATCCCAGCTATGGAATTTTTCTGTATTATGTTCCACTTTACATTCAATTCCCATCATCTGCATGAACATGCGGAATGTCGTTGCATAACCGACGCATACGGCATTGTGGTATTTTAACACACCGTATGGATTATCACAGTCTTCCTGTGTACTCGGAATAACGGTCAGTGCCCCGGAATCCTGCTGGAGCTTTTTGGTCATCCAGTCATACACCGCCTTTTCCTTTTCAAAATCAGACATGCTGTCCGTAATCTTCATATCTTTGATCGCTTTTTTTGCCATATCAAGGGTTTCTTTTTCTTTGTCTGTCAGCTTTGAAGTATCGCCGGATTTGTAGGCATCCGAAATATTTGTGGTAGGTTTGATCTCATAATTATCTGCGATCTTTACGTAATCCTCGGTAGTCTCAGGATTTTCTTCCTTTTTCTGCTCTGCAATATAGGATTTTAAAGTCACCAGATTAAACGCAGAAATCGTGGTACTTCCCACAACGCCTGCTGCAAGAATCACCGCTACAATCCCTTTCCATGCACCGCCTTTTTTCTTTTCTTTTTGCTCCGGCTGCACCGGATTACTTTTTACGCTTTCATAAGTTTCCATATGTATTTACCTCATATTTTAATTGATGTATTTTTTCTACTGCACCTTTATTATAGCAGTTTCACATCCAAAAAAGGCTATCTTTAAAGAAACTTAAATAAATATTAAGATCCGTCTGTACGAAAAAAAGGACATCCACCGCGAATGTCCTTTTCTCCCATATGGTATCATCTTTATATTGCATCTTCCTCAATATGCTCCCTGCCCTGTGCAATGATTGACCGGACGTGGTCATCTGCCAGGGAATAAAAAACAGATTTTCCCTCCCTGCGGCATTTGACTAACTTATTCTGTTTTAAAATCCGAAGCTGATGGGAAATTGCAGACTGTGTCATTGACAATACCGCTGCAAGATCACAGACACACACCTCTGCTTCAAACAGGACAAACAGGATGCGGATACGGGTGGAATCTCCAAACACTTTAAATAATTCTGCAAGATCATACAATTCCGTTTCTTCCGGCATCGTGTCATTCACGATCTTTAGCAGATCCGGATGTACCTGATTTTCACTACAGCATTCAATCTTTTCTTTTTCCATGAAGTTCCTCCTCTCCACCGGAACATTTCCGGCAGAATTATACCCTATAATTTTTTTACAAAAAGTGCGCGGATTGCATTCAGCACAGCAATCACCATAACACCGACATCTGCAAAAATTCCCATCCACATATTTGCAATACCTATCGTTACCAAAAACAGGCAGAGCAGTTTAATCCCGATTGCAAAACAGATATTTTCATATACAATCCGCAGGCACTTTCTTGCGATACGGATTGCTTTCGCAATCTTAAGCGGATCATCATCCATCAGTACCACATCTGCTGCCTCAATCGCCGCATCCGATCCAAGTGCTCCCATAGCGATTCCAACATCAACACGGGAAAGCACAGGTGCATCATTGATGCCATCCCCGACAAAGGCAACGGTACTCTTTTCTTCCCTGGTCCGCAACAGTTTTTCCACTTCGGAAACTTTATCTGCCGGAAGCAGCTGGGAATGTACTTCCGTGATTCCAACCTCCCCTGCTACCTGCTGTGCTACACGGTCATCATCACCCGTCAGCATTACCAGCCGGTGCACACCGGAATTTTTCAGTGCCTGCATGGCAGCCGCCGCATTCGGCTTAATCATATCTGAAATCAGTATATGACCGGCATAGGCACCATCGACTGCCAGATGCACGATTGTACCGGTACAGCTGCAGTTGCGGTACGCAATTTTTTCTTTTTTCATGAGTTTGTCATTTCCTGCTGCAACCCTGTGTCCGTCTACCGTCGCGATCACACCGTGTCCACCGATTTCCTGTACATCTGTGACCCGGTCCACATCCAGTTTCCTGCCATAGGCTTTCTGCAGGCTGACACTGATCGGATGTGTGCTGTGGCACTCTGCCAGTGCCGCGTATTCCAGCAGCTGTTCTTCCTTTTTCGTATATACCGGATGTCCGGACACAACCGGACAGCTGCCGGATGCACAGTTTGTTCCATGAATTCCGCAGACTTCAAATACCCCCTGCGTAATTGTTCCTGTCTTATCAAAGACAACCGTGCGCGTTCCCGCAAGTGCTTCCAGATAGTTGGAACCCTTTACCAGAACACCCTCTGCACTGGCACCTCCGATTCCTGCAAAAAAGCTGAGTGGAATACTGATGACCAGCGCACACGGGCAGCTGATAACCAGAAATGTCAGTGCACGGTAAATCCAGATGCCCCAGTCTGCCGGAAGCCCCATAAACAGCATGCGGACAAGCGGTGGCAGAATTGCCAGTGCCAGCGCGCCGTAACAGACTGCCGGTGTATAATAATGTGCAAATCTGGAAATAAAATTCTCGGAACGTGATTTCTTGGAACTTGCATTCTCCACCAGATCAAGAATCTTAGAAACCGTAGACTCTCCAAACTCTTTTGTGGTGCGGATCTTTAACAGTCCGGAAATATTGATACATCCACTGATGATTTCCTCTCCCACAGCGACTTCCCGCGGAACACTCTCTCCCGTCAGTGCACTGGTATTCAGGGAAGAATGTCCTTCCACAACCACACCATCGATTGGAACTTTTTCGCCCGGCTGTACAATAATCACCGTGCCGATCTCCACCTCATCCGGATCTACTTTTTCAATCTGACCGTCTGTTTCAATATTTGCATAATCCGGCCGGATATCCATCAGATCACTGATATTCCGGCGGCTCTTACCGACTGCATAACTCTGGAACAGCTCTCCGATCTGATAAAACAGCATAACTGCAACGCCCTCTTTGTAATCACCGAGGGCGATCGCTCCGATGGTTGCCACTGCCATCAGAAAATTTTCATCAAACATCTGCCTGTTACAGATTCCTTTCCAGGCTTTCCGCAGAATATCATAGCCGATCACAAAATACGGAACCAGATAGAAAAGAAACTCCAGCCACTTTGGTATGGAAACAACGCTTCCTGCAATCCCGATGATAACCAGAAGCACTGCCGCCACAATAATTCGTTTCAATACTTTTTTCTGCTTTTTATTCATGGTGCCCTCCAATCTGACTGATACCTATGGAAAAAGCCGGATTTAAAGAAAGATCTCACAATCATCTTCCACTTTCTTACAGTTCTTTAACACATCCTGCATAACCGCTTTTGCATCTGCACCCTCTTCAAATTCTACGTTCATCTTCAGTGTCATGAAATTTACAGTTGCATCCTTTACTCCAGTAGTAGCTTTTGCAGCTTCCTCCATTTTATTTGCACAGTTTGCACAATCCACATCAATTTTGTAAGTTTTCTTCATCGTCGGTTTCCTCCATACTTTCCTTTTTCATTTTATCATTCTTTCATATGAGCATTTGTTCATATATTTGATTCTATTATAGCGTAAAGTTCGTAAATGTCAATATATTTTTAATACGCTGGGATTGTTTCGGAATTGAATTTTCCAGACCATTTTTTTAATAAACGATTTGCATGTGTTTTTTAAGAAAATCAAGTGTTCTATCACTTTCCAAATTGATAGTGGACATATAGAAAATAAAAGATTGATTATGTCCCACTTGCATCGTGTGTTGGGACATATATGATATATTTTTCCAACTATGTCCCACTTATCACCGCCATCGGGACATATTCATATACTTTCTTGATATATGTCCCTCATCTCTATTCTTTTGGGACATATCACATACTTTTTTCACATATGTCCCACTTTCTTTTAGATTCGGGACATATCTCATAACTTTTTTCACATATGTCCCATTTAAACATCTTCCCCGTATTCACCGTCTGTTTCCGGTTCTTCATAATCATCTGAGCCATCATAAATGTCCTGCATCAATGGTTCTTTTACTATCTTTTTCTTTCCGATAAGCACTGCCGCTACAGCTGCGGTAATCGGTACGGTCAGCACAACCCCAAGAGTTCCCGAAAGTCCCTGCATGATTTCTGTTCCGATTACATAAGAATTGATCAGCTGATTATAACTCAGATTGTATGCATAATTGACAACGAGCGTAGACAACGAACCACCGACATAGGCAAAAATCAGTGTATTTGCCATGGTTCCCATCATATCGCGCCCCACACGGATTCCCGACACAAACAACTCTTTTGTCCCCAGCTGCGGACTGCGTTCGTGCAGTTCCTGAATCGTGGATGCAATTGACATGCCAACATCCATGGTTGCCCCAAGTGCGGCTATAATGATTCCCGAAAACAGAAGCTGTCCTATTTTTATGTGTGTATTCTGTGCCACATAATTCAACGTTTCGATATCAGACACATTATACCCGGTAATGCCTGCGGCTTTTCCAAACACAACTGCGGCTACGGCTGCCACAACCACACCGCTGACCGTTCCCACCACTGCAGATACCGTCTTTTTAGAGACTCCGCCCAAAAGCCACAGGGTCAGCAATGTCGAGAGAATGACAACAACAATGGTAATACCGATCGGTGAAATACCCCGGTACATCAGCGGAAACATCAGATAAACAATACACACACCGGTAAATGCCAGACTTGCAATGGCTTTGACTCCTTTTTTCCCACCTATAATACATATCACCAGACAGAAAAAAAGTACAAACAGATAAATTGCCATAGTACGGTCTTTGCTGTATACCGTAACGACAGCATTATCATCTGTGGAACTGACAATGACAATTACGCGCGAACCAACTTCACAGTTCTCCATGCCAAACAAGGAACCGCTTGGATTGACGGCATCAAACTCTTCCCCTGCATATGCTCCGGATTTAACCTGTACGCGCACCTCCTGTGTCCCGTATCGGTTTCCATCTTCTGCCAGATTATCTTTCGTGATCTTTGTCACGACTGCTTTCTCATAGCTTTGCCCTTCCGTGGAAATCAGGGATACTTTTTCGAACTGGTTTCCTTTGACTAATAACAGTAGGAACCCCACCAGACAAAGGGTTCCCACTAAAACTTTTTTCCAGTTTTTCTTCATTATTATTTAGCTGCTTTCTTTACTGCTTTCTTTGTAACAGTAATCGTAATTGTTTTTCCTGCTGCCTGATACTGGCTGGTTGCTGCTGCCTTCACCGTAATTGTAACCTTTCCGGCCTTTTTTACGGTAACTTTTCCGTTCTTATCAATAGTTGCAATCTTTTTGTCGGAAGAGGTATAGGTAAGCGGTGTTTTTGCTTTTGCATTTAAGGAAAAGGCTTTGTCTCCTACGGTTTTTTTGTAAGAGTTCTTCGCCTGAATGGTCTGCTTTACCGCATCTTTTACGATCGTATATGTAGTAGATCCCTGTAACTGTTTTCTGGTCGTTGCATCATAAGTTGTTACAGAAAACTTTTTGTCCGTTACTTTTACGACGGAATAGGTTGGTGTCCAGGTCTGGCTTCTCTCAGAAATAAAGTCCTGTTTGGAAGCAATCAGGCTATAGAATTTTGAACCTGTTGCAGAGTTTGCCTCTAAATATACGGTTCCTTCCGGATTGGTAACGGTTCCGCCAACGGTCTTGTTTACGATTTCATAGCAGTTATTCTGTGCCTGATAACCACTGTCTTTTTCAGCTTCCTCTACAGATTTGTATCCATAAGTGCTGTAAGAAGTATGATCCTTTCCATCCCCCTCAAGCTGGAAGGTTCTGGAATAGGTATGATCATGTCCCTGCATCACCACATCAATCTTATACTTATCCATCAGTGGAGTAAGCTGTGTACGAAGCACCATACCATCGGAATCGGAATGGTCGTAACCACTGCCGTAAATATCCTGATGGAATACCACAATACGCCATTTGGCATCTTTATTCTCATTGATTGCTTTTTTCATGACATTCTCATGCGTTGCACAGTTATAGTTGTTTGTATCAAGAACAATGAACAGGACATTTCCATAACGATAATAGTAATCGGTTCCTGCCTTTGTCTTTCCCTGTACATAATTGGTATCGGTATCGGAAAAAGCATTTGGATTATTAAAATGCAGGCTGTACTGATTCGAAACACTGTCGTGGTTACCAATGGTCGTTGCTACCGGAAGGGAAGTCAGTGCCTCTGCCCCAAGATATCCTGCATATTCCCGCTCGTTGCTTCCGTAGTTCACCTGATCTCCTGCGGACACAAGAAAACTTACATCGGAATGATCCTCGAGTGCTCCATTTAATACGTTGTTCCAGTTATAGCTGTCATTTCTTGCTGCAAGATTTTTTTCCGGTGCAGAAGTTACAACATTTCCTGCATTTTCCATCTTTTCACTCTCACTGCTGGTCTGACCTTTCGAAGCACCGATCTGCGGATCCCCGACATACAGGAAAGAAAATTCATCAAACGCCTGTGTGGTATAGTTTTGTGTATCCTGCCACTTTCCATCCTGAAATACCTGATAATAATAGCTGGTATTTTCTTTGAGCCCGCTTACGGTTACTTTATTGGAAAAATATTTTGTGGTATCTATGGTCACAGCTTCGGTCTGCGCTCCGGTGAACTCTGTCGCACCATCCATATTCTGTCTGGTAGAGATTCTCACCTTTGGAGTCTCAGCCGTTTTGCTGTACCATGCATAATTTAATTTTGTCTCATCCGCACCCGGAGTCAGCGATACATGTTCATACTCACTGCTATAAGCAGCCCAGTTCTTTTTCCAGTTGCTCCAGTCTGTAGATTCCCGGGAAGCATCATTCCAGTGTTCCGTTGCTGCTGCAATCTTTGTCGGGATACCAGTGGCAAACATTCCTGCCAATACAGCGGTGGAGAGAACTCCTGCTGTAAGTTTCATCACATTTTTTCTCATAATTCTTTTGTTCTCCTTGTGAAATCTGTAAGATTTATTACAGGATTTATAATAAACGGGTTATGTAAGATGCACTATCCGTTTTCTGTAATCCTTTTGTAAAAACAAAAAGAGTGGATGCTTTGGGACATCCACTCCACATGCCGGCTATGCCATGCCGTTTACGGTTTTATATTTATAGAGCATCTCCGCGTGGTTTTGTTCTTCCACCTGGATATCTGCCAGAAGTTTGCGCACATCGGAATCCCCGAATGCAAACACATCGGTATTATACGTTCCGGACACCATTTTTTCAGAACCAATGCTGTCTGTGGCAAGGAAATTATCGTTTTTCTTATCTTCCGGATTGGTCATGGAATCATATGTTGCCTTTGGCTCATACATCTTTCCATCCCTGTCATTGACGTTACAGGATGGGACGCTGCCTTTCATGACCTGTTCCAGAGACTCCACATGCTTTTGCTCTTTCTTTTCAAGATCAGCGAATAAATCCCGAAGCACCGGGTCCTTTGCTTCCTGTCCGTAACGTTTGTACTTCTCCACGCAGGAAAGTTCCTGTGTGTGCAGATCCTCAATTGTTGCCATCTCTTTTTCTGTTAAAACCATGGTTTAACCCTCTTTCTTTCCTGATATAATTCTGACGATTACAGAACATGAAAACTCCGCAATCTTCTCCTCTAGTATCTGTAAAAAAATACAACACATACCTGGTAAAATTTCGTCAAAAAGGGTTGAAACTTCTCACAACAGATTGTATAATTTCGTTTGTATTTTATACAATGTTTACAAAAAGGTGGATTATTTTATGGAAGAACGAGAAAAATTAAAATCCCGTCTGGGATTCATTCTCCTGTCAGCCGGATGTGCGATCGGAATCGGAAACGTATGGAAATTTCCATACACTGCCGGACAGGGCGGAGGCGGTGCCTTTGTGCTGTTTTATCTGTTGTTTCTGATTATTCTCGGACTCCCGATCATGACGATGGAATTTGCGGTTGGACGTGCCAGCCAGAAAAGTCCGGTCAAAGCCTACCAGGCACTGGAAAAACCCGGACAGAAATGGCATATCCACGGGATTATCACATTGATCGGCTGCTATCTTCTTATGATGTTTTATACAACGGTCACCGGCTGGATGCTTCATTATTTTTATATGACGGTCACCGGACAGTTTCAGGGACTGGATGCCGACGGTGTATCCGGACAGTTTACCACAATGCTGAGCAAACCTCTGACCATGGGCTTCTGGATGGTGGTAGTTGTTTGCGCCGGCGTATTTGTCTGCTCCCGTGGACTGCAGAACGGTCTGGAAAAAGTAACAAAGGTCATGATGACTTCTTTGCTTATCATCATGATCATTCTGGCGGTCAACAGCTTTTTTATGGATGGTGCAAAAGAAGGCCTTGCCTTTTACCTGATCCCGGACTTTGAACGGATGAAACAGATCGGTATTGCAAAAACCATTACGGGTGCCATGAACCAGGCATTTTTCACGTTAAGCCTTGGAATCGGCGCGATGGCAATTTGGGGAAGTTATATCGGAAAGGAACGCTCTCTGCTTGGTGAATCGGTAAATATTGCCATTCTGGATACGTTTGTTGCTATCACCTCCGGACTTATCATTTTTCCGGCATGCTTTACGTTCCATGTTGACCAGACTTCCGGACCAAGCCTGATTTTTATCACCCTGCCGAATATTTTTAACCATATTCCGCTTGGCAGACTCTGGGGAAGCCTGTTCTTTTTGTTTATGTTTTTTGCAGCGTTTTCCACAATCCTGGCAGTATTTGAGAACATCATCTCCTGCGGTATGGAACTGACCGGATGCAGCCGCCAGAAATCCTGTGCCGTTAATCTGGTACTGATCATTGTACTCTCCCTGCCATGTGTACTCGGATACAATGTATGGAACTGGAAAGGTTTTTCAATCTTTGGTGGGTCTGTGCTTGACCTGGAAGATTTTCTGGTAAGCAACCTGTTCCTGCCTCTCGGTTCCCTGGTATATCTGCTGTTTTGCACAAGCCACTACGGCTGGGGCTGGAAAAACTACACAACCGAAGCCAATACCGGAAAAGGATTAAAAATTAAAAACTGGATGCGCGGCTACATTACCTATATTCTGCCGCTGATTGTGCTTTTTATCTTTGGATTTGGCATTTATGATAAATTTTTTACAAACTAAGGAGGATTTCTTATGTATCACGCAAATGAATCACGTTACGAAACCATGAAATACCACCGCTGCGGCGACAGCGGACTGATGCTGCCGGAAGTATCTTTGGGCTTCTGGCACAATTTCGGAGATACCGGTGTGTATGAAAATATGAGACAGATGTGCTTTACGGCATTTGACCACGGAATCACACATTTTGATCTGGCAAACAACTATGGACCGCAGCCGGGCAGTGCGGAAGAAAATCTCGGGAAGATCCTTCGGGAAGAACTTTCTTCCTACCGCGATGAACTGATCATCAGTTCCAAAGCCGGTTTTGACATGTGGCCGGGGCCTTATGGAAACTGGGGCAGCCGCAAGTACCTGATTGCCAGCCTTGACCAGAGCTTAAAACGGCTCGGTCTGGACTATGTAGATATTTTCTATCACCACCGCATGGATCCGGATACGCCGCTGGAAGAAACCATGGGTGCACTCGACCAGATCGTGCGAAGCGGAAAAGCACTGTATGTCGGTCTGTCCAACTACGATGGAGAAACCATGAAACGCGCAGCTGCCATCTTAGAAGATCTGCACTGCCCGTTTATTATCAACCAGAATTCCTACAATATCTTTAACCGTACCATTGAAGAAAACGGTTTAAAACAGGCCGCAGCAGATGGGAAGAAAGGAATTATTTCTTTCAGCCCGCTCGCACAGGGTATGCTGACCGACCGTTATCTGCACGGCATTCCAAAGGACAGCCGTGTCAATACCGACGGACGTTTTCTGCATGCCGACCAGTTCGATGAAAAGCGGCTGAACAGTATCCGGAGTCTGAATGAGATTGCGGCTGCCCGTGGTGAAAGCCTCGCACAGATGGCACTCAAATGGGTCATCCGTGACGGTGTGGTCACTTCCGTTCTGATCGGAGCTTCCCGCCCGGCACAGATTCTTGAAAATCTGAAAGTGTTAAACTCTGCTCCGTTTACGGAGGAGGAACTGAAAAAAATTGATCAGTGTGCACTTTCTCTCTAGGTAAAACAAAAACCCCGGATATTTATTTCCGGGGTTTTGTCTTTTCCTGCATCTGCTACTTAACTTTGACTTTTAATTTTAAAACTTTGGTCTTTCCATTGTTTAAGGTTACTGTCACGCGAATGGACGCAGTTCCTTTTTTGTTCGATTTTATGGTACCCTTCTTGTTTACAGATGCAATTTTTTTGTTATTGCTCTGATAAGAAATGCTTTTTACATTGTCCATATTTAAGGTGGCTGCCAGAGAAACCTTCTTTTGCTTTCCCTTCTTCACTTGAACGGTTTTATTCTTCAATGTAACCGTTTTTAATATTTTCGTTGTGACCTGATCCATATCTTTCTGATCCATAAGGACGTAATTCTTATTGGAATCTGCTGAAAAATTCACATTTCCGGCTTTTGTAACCGTATAACTCTTGTCGTTTACAAGGACATAGGCACCTGTCTTTTGATCTTTTGCACACACATACAGCTTGTTTCCGGTCTGTATGTCTGCTGTATTTACGGTCAGTGTATAGCTTACGTTGCCAGCCGGATCGGTGACCCGGATCGTCACATCTGTGTGTTTTCCATTATTTTCTTCCATGGTTTGTTTTATCAGATCAGCGGTCACCGTTGTTTTGATGGCTTTATTTTTCTGGGTTCCGGTAACGGTCACGGTTGGTGTATTTTGTCCGGCCGCGTTTCCATCGGACGGTGTTTGTGTACCAGCTGTATTTCCGTCAGACGGTGTTTCTGCATCGGTTTTATTTCCGTTGGATGGTGTTCCCCCTCCGGCAGTGTCACCACCCGAAGTATTTCCGCCACCACCTCCGGAAGATGAGCCGCCTCCGGTCGTTCCACCGCCTCCGGAAGACGAGCCGTCTCCGGTTGTTCCACCGCCTCCGGAAGATGAGCCGCCTCCGGTTGTTCCACTTCCTCCGGAAGATGAGCCGCCTCCGGTTGTTCCACCGCCTCCGGTGGAACTGTCCTCTTTGATTGTAACGGTCGCGGCTTCACTTGTCACTGTTTCGTAATAAGTCTGTCCATCCTTATCATCCGGCTCATATACTGCCTTAAACTGATAAGAACCGCCACGTTTTAAGCCTGATACAACCGTATCGGCTTCCCCATATACGAGTTTTTCCTGTGCCTTTATTATGGTTCCGTCCTGATAAAAAGAAATCGAACCAAGCGGAATACTGCCATTTCGGACTCCATCTACCTTTGCATACAGATGTACGGAATTACCGTTTTCTGTCTCTGCCGTAAGACGAATCGATGGTTTCGCCGCTGTAATGGTAAAGGTTCCGACTTTTTCCGCTATCACATCGTACTGGTTTCCAGTTACTTTAAACCACACCTCATAGCTGCCCGGCTGCACCGGAACAACATTTTTCCCATCCTGCCGATAGAAAACTTCAGGCTTTACCTGCGAATCTACCGTCTTTCCGTTGTCCTTTCGGACTACATTTACCGTGGAAACAAAGCAGCTCTGTTTCAGCCCTGTGTATGCAGCTGTCTGCTGGATGGTATCATACTGCATCTTTACGGCAATTGGATTTACCGTCACGGTTTCGTTTGCCTGGGAAGGAAGTGCCCTGTAGTTTTCATTGGCTGCTCCTGCATAAGAAACTGTAATTGCATTTTCTCCCATATGAAATCCGTTTGCCTCTGAAACCGGAATCTTTATGGCTGCCACTCCTTTTTGAAGCGTGATGCCGGATACTTCATAAGGGGTCTGGTTAATGTATACCGAAAAACCAGCAGATGGCACGTGTCCCTGTAAGCTGCTATCTGTATAGACCGTCTGCACGGTAAGATTCAGTTCATCCTGCATGGACACGGCCGATGGTAATCCATTTATCGTAGTGGTTGTTTCCTTTGAAGTAACCGTCGAACCGGATGTATCCGGATCTTTGTTTACAATCAGAATTACGTTCTGTTCGATCTGTTCATCTGCTGAAAATGGACGGATTGTGATATAGTAGGTTCCTTCTTTTACCGTAGAACTCTCAGCCGTGCGATAGCACATGGGTGTGATCGCATTCTTCTCTATTCCCGTTTCGAACATCAAATTAAAATTCGGAATACAAATAAAACTACCTTCATCATTCGTAACCGTCTCTGAAGAAAGTGTTTTCCCGTTAAATGTTACTTCATATTCCATCGGAACAACCCCTAGATCCCGATCATACTCATCCGTTTGCTCCAGCCAGGCTACCTCTGCCAGATATGGTTTTGGATCCTTATTTTTATACTCACCGACTTTTGAAATCTCCGAAACCGTTGTGGTAATTACCGGATTTTTTATGGTCATATTTTTTACCGCAACCGGTTTATCCCCTGACAACTCACTGGTTTTCCAGATTTCTCCGTTTCCAGACGATGTCCGTTCCAGTGTCATTCCCGCCTGTCCGTCTGTCGGTGTAAAAGAAACCGCCGTATCCGCAGCCCTTCCAAGTTCCAGATAGGTGTGACCATACTCCGCAATTCCGGATTTTCCATTTCTTCCATTCAGGGTTTCAAATGTAAGTGCACCCGTAATGGTATCTGTAACATTCAGCTTCTGTTCTTTTCCTAAGATCAGTCGGTTTCCTGCTGAATCCGCACTCACAATCGAATGTACCTGTGGAGTTTCCATCTGGGAAAGATCAATCGCACTTGCCCCTTCCAGCCTGACCGTACAGCTGTCCAACGCTGCCGGTGCAAATGTTCCACCGCCCTTTACTGTGAGGTTTCCTACTTTGCTTATACCTGGAATTCCGGTATAGGACTGGTCGGTATCTATGGTCAGAAATGTCTTCCCTGCGTGATTTTCAGATACTCCGTACACCTGTTTCGTATCGGAACCGGTAAGTGAAATTTCCACATCGCCGGAAACCGTATATTGTCCATCCGCTGCCGGTGGATCCGGCTCCTGCGTGGAAAACCAGTCATCCTGATTTACATATGGTTCAATGGCACCGGATGCATAGATTTCCCCATTTTGCGTACCGGAAACGTGCGCAAGCACGATCTGTGTCTTACCGTCATATGTTCCGTTCATGGAACCGGCATAAATATTCCCCAGATTGGTACCACCACCCGTAATCAGAATCTGTGCCTCTGATCCCGGATGATTCCCCATATTCTTTCCATTCTCATAAAGGGATCCGCCAAAGATATCTACATAGCGGAATCCACTGTCGCACGTAACATTCTCAAGAACAAGTTTATGCCCATTTGCAAAAATTGCATCGTGCAGACGATTGGAAAACCGCAGCGTAATGTTTTTAAATGTCACATCCGTATTCAGGATAAATCCCCCCTTACGGTTGGAAAAAGTATTTCCATTTCCGTTGACGGTCACGCTTTTATCAAAAATAAACGGTTCCGCAGCCTCGGCATTTAAAAAAGCACCACTTCCCAAAATTGAGATTTCATCCCCATTGCCGGCAGCCGCATAGGCATCCTCAAATAAATTGTAGGGATTTCCATAGCTTCCATCTCCGGAATGGGTAGAATTTCCATCTTTAAATTCCGTATAGATCGTTCTTGCCGCTGTCTGCACAGCCTCCTGCGCCTTTACCGGCACGACAGGCTGCACGGTAATACACATGGTGAGCACGATAAAAAATGCCCATAGACGTTTTGCTACATTGTCTGGTTTCATCTGCTTGTTCTTTTTCATCCATTTCTCCTGATAATCAGAACAGGGGGATGAGTCAAAAACTCATTCCCCTGTCACTTCATTGATAGTCTCTGCCATCATCCTAACATGGTTTCCTGTCAGCGTCAACAAATTTATGACCTGTTTTTATACCTATATCATCTGCTGATTTTATATTTTATTATTTCTATCTGTTCTATCTGTGTGATATCAATCTTCTGATTGAAAATATAACGAGCCCCACAATATTTCATTTCACTTGCAGATGCATAGCCATCTCCAAGCTCTTCAAGATCTGTACCATCCATGAAAGGATGTTTCTTTTTTTCAGTTCCTTTTCTGTCATCGGTAAGAGGTAACTCTCCTATGGAATATTGCTTTCCGTCTTTTGTTGTTGCAACTACATGATAAAAACACCCTTTTTCTCTCCAGTCATTGACGGGACAAATACTAACCGTATAAGGTGTAATTTCAACAGGGATTGTTTTTTTTGTTTTCTTAACATCCGCTTTTAACATCTTCTCCTTCATTGGAACAACTTTTCCCTTAACCAAAACATTTTTTAATGGCGTATTTGAATTATCCGGTGATTGAAATCCCTTATATACTTTCGGATTTTTCCACGCAGTATCATCGGAATAAAAGCCGCACACATTGATCTGAATACCATCACCTGTATCTATTACATCCACCTTACTGGTAGTATCTAACCCACCTAACCAATAATTTGTTCCTTCCAAAGATTTTACATTCGGAAGGAACACCTTTGCACGCATAACCTTCGTATTTGAAGCAACCTGAATTGATGATATGATTATCTTTTGTTCTTTTCTGCCATCATCTTCTCTACTGTTTGATTTTGCATCAGAATTTTTTCCACACGCACACAGACAATATAGCATTGTAAAAATTAATAAGTACAGACTGATTCTCTTCATTCATAATCCTCCAATTTCTTTTTCTTTAAAACACTAAGGATTAATATGCTTCCTATCACTATAATTCCAATGCCAGCCACATATTTCATCGAACTTCTGCTCTGTACTCCAGCTCCTGTACTTACCTCAGAATCTTCAATATAAGTATCTGAAATCTCCGCTACAGAATCAAATGAATAGACACCGCTTTCCACATTTTGAGTTTCCGGAATTTTCTCCATAACCGGATACTGATACCCCAACGAAATCCAGATACGTGCTGTTTCATCATCCATCCCAAGTGCAACCGGCTGTCTCATTCCCGGTTGACTTCCCACCAGTACTACTCTCGTACAGTCCGATAATGCCTCTCGTTTTTCCAGAAGTATATCATAGTAAGGTTCCACTGTATGTTCTGCTGTCTCTGTAATCATCCATTTTCCAGCATGATTTTTTACTTCTTCCTGTTCTGCTTTTGTCAATACAGACTTTGCTTCTTCACTCAAAGGAAGTCCTTTGGCTACGGTAAACATTCCATATGTCTTTTCCATTTTAAAAGGAATGACCCATACATAATTTGCACTTTCCAGAGCACTTGTGAGTTTTTTCGTATCTGCCGTCTGCAATTTTATAAGATTACAATCCACATATACTTTTAATGCCTTGTCATAATCGATGGTTGCATCCGGCTCTTCTTTTTTCATTTCATCCTGTAAATTACTGATTTCTGTCCAATCACGGCTCGTTATTAACTGATCCTGATCTGAAACCGGTATTTCCGCGGCATACACAGCAGAACCTGTTATCGTATAAATTGTAATCATCATAAGCATTATTTTTAAAATATTTTTCATGGCTATTTCCCCTCTCTTGTGTATACTATACTTCATTTTTCCCATTATTCTTTCTGCATGTTAAAATTGGTTTGATTTTCGTCAAAATCTGCATTAAAAATCCCATAGCATACACCATGGGATTTTTTCAAAGATATAACACAATCTGAACCTCAAATATATTTTCATCGATATTTATAGATTTCCATCCCCCGTATTTGTCTACAACATCTGAAATATTCTGCATACCGATTCCATGCAATGCCTGTTGTTTCTTCCTTGTCAGTAAACGTTCTCCCTGTTTATTGACTTTTCCATCAAACGTATTTTTCACCTGTATACCCAGAATTCCCCTGTCATATTGTATCCGAATCTCCAAAAAACGATCTTTTATCTGCTCCATTGCCTCAATTGCATTGTCCAACAGATTTCCAAACAAAACATTCCAGTCATATCCATCCACTGGCAACTGGCACGGAATCACAATTTGCGACTGAATCTGACAGGACATTGCCTCCGCTTTTGCCAGTTTATGATTCAAAATCATATCCAGTTCCAGATTCCCCGTATTCACATACTTATGCTCCGTCTGCAAATGCTCACTCATTTTATTTACATATTCCTGTGCCTTATCATACCTTCCTTCATTAAGATATGTCTGCAGAAGATACATATGGTTTTTCATGTCATGCCGCAAAGAATCCAGCTTTTTCTGATTCTGCTGCATGATATGCATCTGCTCCTGATAGGCCATCATATGTTCCTTTAAAAGCCGTTGCTGCATTTTATCCTGATAAGCTTCTCCCAAACGGTCATACAAATAGAACATTCCAAGATCTACAACGATCATAATAGCCAGTGATAATACTGTTTTTGGCGAATTTTCGCCGGATACACTCTCAAGAGCATATATCCAGACAATATTTCCGGCTAATACAAGAATCATAAAGTAATAGTTCTGTGTTTCCATAACCCTTCGCCGACATATCACCTGTCTTATTCCCATTGCTATGAGCAGATTGACCATTGCCCCTGTGATGGTTCCCATTGCCCGCCCTTCGGAAAACAAAGAAAAATCTCCCAGATAATAATACATGATAAATTCAATGGTAAGCCCCAGCAATACTGTAAAACAACCTGCCATTATTTTCTGCAGTATACTTCCTTCATACAATATACCTTCTGCCGCCCAGAGAAGCAGTACCATACTCACCGTAGTTCCCATGGCATTTCGAAAACCGAATGCAACAACTGTATTAATAAGCCATACGAGCACATAGACAATATTTGCCATCCGTGGCAGTTTTCTTTTCTTTTCCAGAAAAACATCCGTCACTTTAAAACTTACATACACACTTAATATGTTACATACCGCTTCAAATATTCTTTCTATGTTATTCACCCGCCACACCTCATCTTTTCCATAATTGCATGATCAAGGTTATTTTTCATAGACCGACTGACCGGAATGTCATCCCCATTGATCATGTGTACGCTGTCTTTCTGAAAAGATTCTGCATACCGCAGATTAATGACATAAGATTTATGTACCACGCAGAATAAATGCGGATTCAACGCAGGAATAACCTCCGAAAGTTTTCCATAAACACATAATGTATCATTTGCTGTTACCACTTGAATTTTTCTGGCAAGGCTCTGCAAATAAAAAACAGAATGTTCTTCTATCCGTATCGAATTTCTTCCTTTCCCAATTTCTATAATATGTGGCTGAAACTGATACAGCCTTTCATATTCATCTAATATATAATCTACTCGTTCCTGTTGTATGGGTTTCACGAGGAAATTCATCGGACGCAGATCAAAAAGTTGCATGGCATACATTTCTTTTGCCGATACAAAAACAATCTGCATGGATTCATATTGGATCTGGGATCGAATCCAGTTTCCAACGATAATCCCCGAGCTGTCCCCTAATTCAATATCCAAAAATAACAAATCATACCTTTCGCTTTGCTGCAGTTTTTGAATAAATTCTGCTCCACTTGTATAACCGTCAACATCCACTTTTATTCTTTTCATTTCTGCAAACCGAAAAATACTTTGTTCCAATTTATAAATAAATTGTATATCATCATCACATATTGCTACTTTTATCATTGTATATCCTGTAATTTATTTTCCTCTCTATTTCAGGATTTCCTGCAGCCGCGCATCTGTATGCAGGAGTTCCTTCGCGCGATCCCTATATTGCTGCTCATGCAGATACGTATAGCGGAACGGCTTGATCGACGGTGCCAGATCAATTGCTTTCTCAAAATCCTCCCGCCGAAGATCCAGTGTTTTTACATAATCCCAGAACCCCGTCTGCGTAAAAATCGTGTCTACCCTCCGGTAACGATGATCCTGCACAACACTCATCAGATAGGTTGCAATGCCAACCTGAATACCATGAAGCTGTGGATGCTCAAGCATCTTGTCCAGCGCATGGGAAATCAGATGTTCGCTGCCGCTTGTTGGCGCACTGCTGCCCGCAATCTCATTTGCAATTCCGCTCATCGCAAGAGAATCCAGAAGTTCCTTTAAAAACAGATCATCCTGTATCGAAGTAAACGGTGTGCGCACAAAACTATTGACTGCTTTCTTTGCAATCATGACAGCAAAATCGTTGACTTTTCCGTACCCATGTTCTTCCTCAAAAATCCAGTCATACAGTGCTGTAATTTTTGATACCATATCGCCGATTCCGGAATATAAAAATTTCTCCGGTGCACTGCGGATAATCCTTGTATCCACCACAATCCCATATGCAAGTTTTGCCGGAACGGACTTGCGGCGTCCTTCTACCAGAAGGGAAGCACTGGCACTTGAAAAGCCATCGCTCGATGCCGATGTCGGGATGCTGATAAACGGCAGATTTCGCAGAAATCCACAATATTTCGCACCATCAATCACTTTTCCGCCACCGATGCCGATGACTGCCTGCGTCTTCGCCGGCATGGAAAATGCAAGACTGGTCAGATCTTCCAACCGCACGGTATCAAGTTCCTGATATTCTAAAATATCAATGTCCTCCTGCTGCAATGCTTCCATAACGGTAGAACCAAACATTTCTACAAGACCGTTTCCAAATAATACAACTACTTTCTGTAACTGTAACTCTTTTAAGTAAATCCCCAGATTGTCCAATGCACCCGCACCGATCTTTAAAAGTGCCGGAATGGAAATGTGTTTTCCTGCCATAATAAATGTTCTCCTTCTCATTCTCTTTTCTTTCGATTTTAGTATAAACAAAGGTTCCTGAAATTACAATCAATTCCCCGAAAAAACGCACACGCTTCTCTTTACAATTATGGGTAAGAAAAAAGACGATTTCCTGCGAAACCGTCTTTTTCTTATTAAAATTTTGACGAAACTCCTGTAAATTTACTTTGTCACTTTGATCGTCATCTTTACAGTCTTTGTCTTTCCGTTCTTTAAAGTGACTTTTACTTTCACAACTGCTTTGCCAGCTTTCTTTGCGACAATTGTACCATTTTTATTCACTGTTACAACCGGCTTTTTGGAAGATGTATAAGTGATCTTCTTTACATTTTCCATGTTCAGGTTCTTATCAAAAGTAACTTTTGCCTTCTTTCCGTTTGCAACCGTTTTCTTGGTATCCTTTAATGCAACACTCTTTAAGATTTTACTGCTCAGGGCTTTTGCATCCTTCTCATTCAGCAGTACATAATCACCGGCATCTTTGGTATCCGCTGTCACAGTTCCGTCTTTGGAAACCTTATAAGTTCTGCTGCTGATCAGGACTTTTTCTCCTGTCTTTTTATCAACTTTTACAAGTGTCAGCTTTTTGCCTGCCTGCAGATCCTTCGCATTGACAGATACGCTGTTCATCACTTTGCCGGAAGCGTTCTTTGTTGTCTGGGTAATCGTGATGTCGCTGGTTCCTGCCTCTTTGACTAATTTTGCAACCACATCTGCTGAAATTGTAGTCTTCTTTGTCTCGGAAGCATTCTTTACTGTTTTGTCCAGCTGTGCCCGGGCATCTGTCACTTCTCCCTTATCGTTCTTTTCAACGGTAAGTATCGCATTTGTATCTTTTGCAATATTCTCAAATGTTTTGTCCGTTTTCCGGGTTTCCGATGGTTTTGTATCTGGTGTTGTATTTCCGGTATCCGGTGTTGTTGTGTTGCCGGAATTTCCACCAGAGGTGCTGCTGCCGGAGGAAGAATTTCCGCCATTATTTCCACTCTGGCTGGTCTGTTTTACCGCAATCAGACCATCGGCATCTGCTTTCGCAGCTTCCGCGTCACTGATCGTTGTTCCTTTGAATGCATCAAAGTAAAGTACCGATTCCACATCTACCGCGGAACCTGCCGGGTTGGAATTACACCAGAGTCCGAATGCCTGCACGTCTTTTAAAGCATCCCCACTAAGTTTTCCACCCGTCTTCCCTTTAAAAGCTGAGAATGGAACGGTTACTTCATAGGCATCTTCTGTCTTCGCAAGATTGGTCAGATATACTTCATATTCTTCTCCTCCTGCCTTGATCTGTACAACAACCTTCTGCCCTTTTCCATCAAGTTTTGTCCAGAATTTCAATGCATTATAGGCTGAAAAATCTGTATTGCCCAGACTTGCATTTACCAGACCCGTCCAGACTTCCGAACCGGTTGTTTTTAATTTGTAATGAAATGCAGCACCATATGTACCGTCTGCCTTATGCTCCTGATCCAGCGTAAAGGACGAACTGCATCCAGCGGCAGAATTTCCACCGTAAGCTGCATCCAGAAGTCCATTACTCCCGACATAGTAGTCAAAATTTTCCAGCACACCTGCCGGAGCTTTGTCCTTTTCTTTTCCGATACTCAGATTTGTGATCGTGGACAGTTCTTTTCCATCTGCAACAAGTGTAATGGATGCTACATCTGTTTTTCCGATCTGATCCATTTCCTTTTGTGTCAGCTGCGCCGTATAGCATCCATCGGAGCCTTTTGCAGCCGGCAATGTCAACTGTTTGCCTTTTGTCGTATCCTTTACAACAAACGATACCTCATCGGCATTAGAAACACTTGCCTTTAACACAGTTGGCTTTAAAATCGTATCCATATCAAACGGTGCTACCATGTATCCGCTGACATCTTTGTAATTATCCGTCTTTACTCCTGCGTACTTATCGATATTTCCATAGAAATTAGTACCGTTTCCAAATACTGAATCGTCATTGTTGTAGTAAGAAATGAAATCATTGATCATTTCCTGTCCCATGGTATCACTGTATTTATACGGCACATAGAAATTGGTATCGCTGAAATTTGCCCATACCATATAATATGGCATGTCGTTTTTCTTTGCGATATCATTCACTTTCTGATACCAGTTCACACCCGACTTTGCCTCACTGACCGGATTATTTTTTACAAGAAGCCCTTCGTTATCACTTCCATCCTTTTTCATCACACGTACACCGGTCTCCGAAATCGCAGCCAGCTTGTTATGCTGTTTTGCAAGTGATGATACAACCTGACAGGTCTGATCCAGATGATCAAAGAATGAAGTATCACTCTCTGCCGGATAAGTATTAAAGTCGTTGTAATAATCAAATGCCAGAATGTCTACACAGGCATCTCCCGGATACCGCGACATATACTCTGCCTCGGTCTCCAGCGGTCCGTTTGGCGAATACACATAAAGCATATTGTGCACGCCTTGGGATTCCAGATAATCTCTGGTATATGCATACAGACTCCTGTAACTTTCTGCGGTGTTTGCACTGCCCCACCAGAACCAGCCGCCGGTATCCTCATGGAATGGCCGGAAAATCACCGGGATATTCTCTTTTTCCAATGCATTGGCATAGAATGCAATCGTATCAAGATATGCCTTAAATACCTCATTCTTCTCTCCACCAGGCAAAATCTTCTTTAACGAATCACCGGATAAATCTTTTGCTTCATTAAAATCACAGTTATAGAAATCGTAGGTTCCATCTGCATTCTTTTTAATCTTTGCGTTGGTGAAATTCGGCATATGGGTGGATAAGGTAACGATTGCACCGTTTTGGGCCGCCTTTTTGCTGTAGTCAATGGAATTCTGCAGTGCAGATGCCGCATCCGTACCACCAGCCTCGCTTCCAAACAATGCCAGGGAGTCAATGCCGAAAATACCGCTGACGGAACCGGTCACATCTTTTACATCTCCCAGATCGTTGTTTCCTACGGAATGGCTCACATCATTCTGATGTCCGAACAGTACCTGATCACTTTCGGTCAGTCCCTGCAGATATGCATACAATGCCTTTGCGCTATTGCTGGCATCCGGATCTGTCATGGTCAGGGTTTTATCTGTTGCTTCTGGTTTTGCCTGTGTTCCGTCTGTATTCGGTGTTGCGGTAATTGCCACAAAATCACCACCGGCATCCTTCTGGGAAAGTATCAGATTATCCAGATAAACATCCCCAGCAAAGGAACTGTTGGCTCCGATAAGTCCGATTGTCAGATCAGCCATTGGTGTGGCAGATGGAGAAAATCCTAAAGTAACTGTAACTTTCTTATATCCGTTTCCTGCATCTGCTGCCTCGGACGAATCTATGCTGGTATCTTTATCGATTCCGCTGTTGGAGAAAAATTTTATCTTGGAAATATTACTGTTTTCCGGATAAATCAAATCCACACTCACCTGATTATAATTGCTGATATCAGCCGGTGTCTTGGGTGTGAATTTCACTTTTGCCTCACTCCATGATTCACCGGAGTTGGCTGTATAATCCAGGCTTACTTTTAATCTTCCGTCTCCGCCATTTGCGTCATAGGAAAGCTTCGGAGCAGCATTTTCTTCTCCACCGTGGAAATACTGATATCCAGTTTCGCCTGCCCACAGATTTACCTGGGATTCATCATTTAAATTAGAAAGAATCGCTGGCTCCTGTTTGGTCAGCCCTGACTCTGATTCTGCTACGTCATAAACTTCAATATCCGAAATGGTAACCGTCCCTGTAAAATCAGGAGATGTATTATACTGGAAAAAAACAGACTGCAGGGCTCCTGCTTCTGCCATATATTTAAATGTAACCGTTGCTTCTCCATCCTTAAAATCTTCTCCTTTTAAAAACGGATAATCATCTGACTTCGCATACGTCCATCCATTCCTTGACTGTATTGCACTTGCAAGCTGAATGGCATTATACTCTCCTTTTGGATTTTCTGCCCCGTCAAGTCCAGTCGCATCAGAAACTTTAACTTTTGCCTTTACTTTTACCGTTGTTCCTACTTTTACATTCTCAAGCCGGACCGCATTTGGTTGCTCTTCTGTATTATTACTTGCAAATGCCTTATCTGTCCATTTGGCATCTTTAGCTGCATCAAATACCAGACTCGCCCCGTCTGCACTTGCCCATACCTGGTTTTCTGTCTCCGCCGCATACACAATCTCATTCTGCAAAAATGTGCATGCCTCCGGTGTCAGCGACCCCATCATTGCTGCTGCCAGCGTGATGGCAACAATCTGTTTTCCTACCCTTCTCATGTTTTTGCTCTACCTTTCCTTTCTTCTCCATTTTAGTTGCAAAAACCTTCCAGCACCCTCCATCTATCCGGTTTTACTTAATAAAAAAGCAATTGCATGCTGCTTCCCATATTTCAGGGAGAGGGTACTGCATACTTGGGGAGTGCAGTAAAAATATGGGAACCAGTGTGCAATTGCTTTATTTATTTGATAAATTCAGTATATCACAAAGTAATTTTAAGTCAATATTTAGTTAATATAAAATTAAATATTGTAAAGTATTACTTAATTAAATGTTTTTTAATCTTTTTTTAATCTTTTAATTGGGCACTTTGCCAAGGGACGAAAGTACCAGTTCCTTATTAATTGAAAAAAGCACCTGTAAAGCAGATTATGTTCTGCTCTACAGGTGCTGATATCGTGCAAGTTCTTTTAAGCTGCCTTCCAAAGAATAACCCCCTCTTTTTGTACATTCTTATAAAATGGAAGCACTTCCCCCCACTTTTTCATATTTTCTTCTTTAATATCAATGATAGAAAAAATCTTATCATAACGTACCATTTTTTCTGCACCTATTCCATATTTTCTTTTTAATAAAATTCCACCAGTCAAAGAACAATTCAAAAATTAAGGGGACGATCAAAACCATCCCCTTAAAAATTTTAAATACGATTAATCAATTTTTCTTAACATTGCCAAGTCAAGGTTACACCAGTCATTTGCTCCTGCTACAGAATAAACCCCGATCTCCAACGTATGATTTGTAACAACAATCTTGTCTATACTAAAAATATTCCAATTAATGTCACTTGTTTCAATCGTGGTATCAAGCTCACTTCCTCCATAATTTTTTGCATAAAGTTGTAAAACATCCTGTTTTCCATTTGTCTTTGCCCAAATTGAGAATTTATATGTTCCATTCGGAATATTTGTATATGTTTTATATACAGAACACGAATACTCTTTATCATCCCAAAATGTTAATTTGTAATCTCCATCATATGCATCACCATATTCTGTTCTTACAGTATTTTCATCTGACGAATCACTTGTCCATACATTCCATCCACTCGGTGAAGTAGTTATCCCATTCTGTTCAAAACTGATATTTGTCAATAAATTTTCACACGGTTTATTAAGCACCTTAATAGAATCTAATGCATTTCCCTGAAAATTAAACAACGTCATGTTATCCCATGTATTACTTGGCGTTACGGTATCATTTTTATACGCAACCCCTGCAGATGTAGCATATGTTCCACCTTCTACAGGTATCCATTCTGGTTCCCAATAAAAATATCCAATACCTTTGTCATCTGGTACATTTAAAATGATTGATTCCAGATCATTCATAAATTCAAATTGTCCTTCTACTGTTGCAGGATATCCTCCAACTTCTTCATCTCCACTAATGAATACATTTCCTTCACCATCACCATCTTCAGTTGTCCATGCATACGCAGTTTCTACAACACACACTTCTTTATTGTAAGTGGTCGCCAAGTAATTCAAATTATACTGAAGCCCCTCCATGGTTCCATGCCACATTGGATAATAAGATAATCCAAATACATCAAAATCCAAGTTTGGTGACTCTTTCAATAATCCACCAAAATACCAGGTATACAACTGATTTTTTCCACCCTGATCCAGATGAAGCATAATTTTGGTACTCGATGCAGCAGAAGCACGTACTCCAGAAATTGCAGATTCTAAAAGGCCCGCTAATCCGGAAAAATCCTCATTCGTCCCTATTTTGCCATCTTCATGAAGAATCCCCGATGATATTTCATTTTATCCTTTTACCCCTCCGGCAACCAATCCATTCTGAATAAATCGCTGTAAGCACATAAAGATGATCATGATCGGCAGGGATGAAATCACTGCTGCTGCTGCAAACAAAGTCCAGTGTGCAGCAAACTGATCGCTGATAAAAGACTGCAGTCCGAGTGCAAGCGTCATTTTTCCCGGTGTCTGCAAAAAGATTGAGGTAATCACATATTCACTGTACGTTGCAATAAACGAAAACAGGAAGATCACGGCAAGCTGTGGCATTGCAAGCGGGATGATGATCTTATAAAAAACCTGGAATTCATTTGCTCCATCCACCATTGCAGCTTCATCCAATTCCACCGGAAGTCCATCGATATAAGATTTAAGTAACCAGATATTGTAAGCACTTCCACCTGCAAGCACAAGAATGAGTGCAAAGCTGTTGTCCACCAGCCCGAACTTATAAATTAAAATATAGTATCCGGCAACTGCCATGCTGTTTGGAAACACCTGTAATATCAAAAGTGCCATCAGCCCATATTTTCTTCCCACAAACCGCAGTCTTGCAAACGCATACGCTGCAAGTGAAGTAAGCACAAGTTGTATGATTGCTACAATAAAGCAAAACTTCAGGGAATTAAAAACCCAGATTCCAAAATCCGTTTCCCGAAACAGTTCCACATAATGTTCAATGCTGAATTTTTTAGGGAACAATGAGGACAGGAAAAAGCTGTCACCCGCGGAAAAAGAGGACATAACAATCCATATGACCGGAAACAGCACCACGATCATCGTGATCCATATGACCACCCTGCTTCCCCACAGTGTCCGTTGTTCTGAGGCGGATATTTTCTTTTTATTTTTCATTTAATCAACCTCCTTAAATGAGCCGGACAGCCGCATATTAATCAGCGTAAATGTTCCGACAATGATAAAGATCAGCACACTGAACGTTGCAGACAGTTCATACCGGTTCGACCATGTGGTCATCTTATAGGTGGTACTGGCAAGGATATCCGTATAACCCGCAAACTGGTTATCCACTCTCGCCGGTCCACCTTGTGTAATCATGTATATATTTCCAAAATTGTTAAAATTAGCCGCAAACGAAGAAATTACAAGAGGAATGGAAAGTTTCGTCACCATCGGCAATGTAATGCTCTTAAAGCACTGAAATTTTGATGCCCCATCCATTTTAGCCGCCTCATAGTATTCACCAGAAATCGCCTGTAGTCCGCCAAGACAGACATTCATCATATAGGGAAATCCCAGCCACACATTCACGATAATCAGCCCAACCCTTGCCCAGAATGGATTGGTCAGCCACGGTACATTCCAGGCAATACCGATTGTATGCAGTAAATTATTGATTCCACCATACTGCTCATTTAGCAGGCCCTGCCATGCGAGGATTGCAATCGTAGATGGCAATGCCCACGGCACAATCAGTACTGCACGGTAAATTTTTGATTCTTTCATATGCGGATTGTTTAACAAAATGGCAAGAATCAGTCCCATTGCATAGGAACCTGCCGTACTTAACAGCGCAAAACAAATCGTCCACCCAAGTACCGGGAAAAACACATTTTTAATACTTCCGGAAAATACGGTCAGATAATTTTCCAGACCCACAAACGTGTAATCTGTCAGATGATACATGTTGTAATTAGTAAAAGATAAAATCACCGTATAAATAATTGGCAGACATGTCACCAACAGAATCGAGATCAGTGCCGGTGCCAGATAAGTATACCCAAGCGCATTCTTTTTCTTTCTCATGCCATCACTACTTTCCTGAATTCATCAATTCAATCGCTTCTTTCAACTGCGTAACCATATTTTGGGTAGCTTCCTCTGGTGTTTGCTCCCCAGACCACATCGAACGGATATTGTTTGTGTGGATACTCCAGAGCTGTCCCATTTCTGATACGGTTGGCATCGGCTCTCCATCATTGATCTGCTCGACAAATGCCTGTGTGTATGCATTACTCTGGATCTCATCAAGTTTCTGATCTGCCAGTTTTGCCGGTATACGGTCACCCGCCTCATACATGCCAAGTGCACCGTTTTCCATCAGATAGGAAATAAAATCCCATGCTGCATCCTGATTTTTACTGCTGTTGCTCACAAAACTTACCTGTGTACCCACCGGGGTCACAAACGGCTGTCCGTGGAAAGTTGGCATTTTTGCTACAGCAAATTTAGTTCCTGCAGAGGTAAAACCATCAATGTCCCATGGTCCACCAATATAATAAGCACATTTTCCGTTCTGGAAATTACTTCTTGCGATATCGGCTGTCACATCTGCCGTGATCAGTTTATATTTATTGCACAGGTCATTGATAAAGGCATAGGCTTCCACACTGCCCTCATTATCAAGACCGATGTCAGCCGTGTCATATGCCCCATCCTGATATTTAAAAATATAACCTCCGCAGGCTCTCACAAAACCAAGATCGTAGTATATGCTTGTTGCATCAAACTGCACACCTCCGTCTGCGGCTGCCTGATCGACCAGTTCTTCCCATGTTTTTGGAACTTCCGACACAAGATCTGTGTTGTAAAACAGTGCAGTAGTCTCTACGGAAAGTGGTGCTGCATATCGTTTTCCATCTACATAACATGCCTGGATGGCTGCATCGGAAAAATCCTGATCCGCATACAGATCCTGTGGCACTTCTGCAGTAAGATCTGCGTTTACATAATCTGCAAGCTGGTCATTTGGAATACCCACCACAGCATCCGGTCCGGAAGCACTTTTTACTGCCTGTGCAAACTGCTGGACAGATGGAGACTGGTGAATGACTTCTACCTTTCGTCCGTTCTTTTCTCCCCATTCATCTGCATATTTCTGAATGGTATCCACTTCCACGTTCATGTTCGTCCAAATCACGAGTTTTTCCCCGGAAGCTTCCTTTTTTCCGGTTCCACTTCCACTTCCACAGCCAGTCAACATTCCCACTGCCATTGTTACAGCCAGCACAGCTGTTATTATTTTTTTCATATAATTGTCCTCCCTTTACATTGTTTTCATGTTTATCAGCGCGCTGTTTGCGTTTCCATTTTCGTCAAACAATGCCATATTTGCCATGGCATTTCCTGCTGTCATCTTGTCTTTCATGTACTTGCTGCCACTCTTACTTGCCCACGTACAGTCCGGTATTGGCAGCCATGCCGGTTCCCAGTAAAACACACCGATGCCTCTTTTATTGTTTACACTTCTTACCGTTGCAAACAAATCCCGCAAGAATGCTTCCTGTCCCTGCTGTGTTGCTGGGTATCCAGTGATTTTTTCATGCTCCTTCGAATAAACGATTCCGTTACAGCCAAATGTTTCCGTAGTATAACCAATTGAAGTCTCTGCAACAAGCACATCTTTGTCATACCGGCTGCTGATATCATTCATATTATCCAGAAGAAGTGAAAGACTTCCGTTCCAGTGCGGATAATACGACATTCCAATAATATCAAAATCCAACGCATACGATGAAACCTGATCAAACCACTGTCGATACATTTTATTATCCGTTCCGAAATCCAGATGCAATACGATCCTTGCATCCGGACACTCCTCGCGCACCCCCTTAATCCCTGCCTGCAGAAGATGTGCCATATTTTCGGTCTGTTCGATGTAACCATCCGGCCACAACAGCCCTTTTGTAATCTCATTTCCAACTTGCACCATAGTCGGCACAAGCTTGTGGTTTTTCAATGCCTTTAACGTATCTACAGTATGCAGATACACCGCCGTTTCCAGTGCCTCTCCGCTTAATTCTTTCCAGGCTTTCGGTTTTACCTGTTTGGCCGGGTCTGCCCAGAAATCACTATAATGGAAATCAAGCATAAAATCCATACCGCTTTGTACAGTTCTTTCTGCGATCTCAATGGTGGTCTCCAGATCATTTCCACCTCCCCCGTAAGAATTTCCGTTTTCATCGTAGGGATCCGGCCAAATCCGAATCCTTACGTTATTGGTTCCGCATGTCTTTAAAATTGCAAACAGATCTTCTTTTTCCCCGTTCAGCCGATAGGACGCACCATATTGTTCCAGTTCTTTCACCATGGAAATATCCATACCCTTAATAAATTTCATAACTACTCCTTCACAAGTGTAATATCATCAATGGTTCCCCAGCCGCCCGGTGCTGTTGCCACGTGTGCTCCTACTGTGATTGCTCCGTCCGTTGGTGTAATGCCCGGGATTTCCACCGTATACCAGTTAACATACCCCTGCAATTTGCCATCTGCTTTTACCTCTTCGCCATCCACGAGCGCATAAAAATATACGGTCGGATTTTCATCCCCTGCTGCATCACCCTGAATATGAGCGGTTAGTTTGTAGGTGCCATCCTCAAGTCCACTCACTGTCTGTTTCATGGAAAAATCCACCGGATTGTTTCCTGAATAAAAATGCAGTGACTGCGCACCTGCAAAACAGTCTGTCTCACGATCATAAACATCTAACTCCTCTGTAACATCATTGTTGTTTGTCACCGTCCATCCGGAAAAATCTGGTTCTTCAAAACTTCCGTTGATCAGATAATTTCCGTTTTCATCTGGCGTACCTGTTGTATTTTCCTTCTGTTCTGCGGCAGCAACTTCTGTGCCTCTCTCCTCTTCAATGTTCTCTGTTTCTGTAGCTTTTTGTGTTTTCTCAGCATCAGCATTAATACCAGATGTGTTTCCACATCCTGACAATGCTACTGCCATGCTCGCTACAAGGACTGCATGTAATAACTTCCTTTTCATAAATGTTCCCCCTTTTCTAAAATTAAATCTTTACTAATATCTAAGTAAATTGTTTACTTATTAAGAATGTATCATTTAAGCTTAATAATGTCAATACTCACAAATACACTTTTCACTATATTGCCAATTTTTATTTTTGTATTTTATGCAATATATACAAAAAAGGCACAAAAAAAGATGTCCGCAATCGAACATCTTTTTTTCAACAACTCTTCCGGAAAACTGGAATTCCATTTACAAACACCAGCTTGGTTACGCGTCCGCCATATAGTACCCTGTTTCGCAACAGATCAAGCGCGGTTTCACAGATACATGGAATATCAATATGAATAGTAGTAAGGGGTGGTGATAAATACTTTGCAATATTCACATCATTGATGCTAAAAACCGCCACCTGCTCCGGAATCTGTATATTGCCTTCATTTAAAGCCTGTAGCACACCCACCGCCAGTGTGTCACTTGCCACACAAAGTGCTGTTGGCAGTATCTCTTTTTTAAGCAGTTCTTTTCCCATGCGGTAGCCATCATCCACCGTAAATCTCTCGGAAATGAAAATGTACTCCTCATTGAGACACCCATAGTATGCAGTGCTCTGTCGAAATGACCACTCCCGGATATCCATGGAAGGTTTTCCGGTGTCAATATTTCTATCACTGCCCCCGATAAATCCAATCCGTTTATGCCCTTTTTCCACAAAGTAATCAACCATCTGTGTCACAAACGAATCCATATTGGGCTTCACGGCATCAAAAAGTTTTTCATCCGGGGATGTGCCGATAAACACGCCCCTTTTGCACCGTTTATACAAAGCATTGATTTCTTTTCTGGTGAGCCATCCAATCGCAATAAAGGCACTTAGATCTTTCGGAACATGATCCATGCCGTCCTTTCGGTCATAGATACTGAGCTGAATATTCATCTTTTTCGCCTGCTTTATTATCTCATCCTTTACCCCGTGGTAAAAGACATCTTCAAGTTCATCCTCGTGGTCAACAAAATACAGCAATGCCACATTTTCGATCTTGGGATAGATTACTCTCTTTTTATATCCGATTTTCTCTGCTGTGGCAAAGATCGCCTCTCTTGTCTCATCGCTAACAGAGATTCCCTCATCATAATTGAGTACCCGTGAAACTGCTGAGCTCGAAACCCCTACCATTTCTGCAATTTCTTTAATTGTTGCCATACAATTCCTCCAATGTTTTCATGGATTTCTTTATTGATAAATTCTGTTATAATTATTTTACATAAATATTTTACTTTGTCAAACAAAGTTTTGCACATAAAAAAGGCATACATTCCTCAAAGGATCATGTATGCCTTTACAAACCGTTACCCAGTCTTATTTCGTAGAAACCGTAGAAGCAACAAATTCCAGATTTCCCTCAATCTCAACCTTACCGTAGCCATACGGAAGAATAAAATGATCTCCCTTCTTCACGCTGGTATGGTTTAAGAGTCCGTTTCCTTCTACCACGCTGACAATCAGGAACGGATATTCCTGCTCAAATTCAGCCTGACCTTCGACTTTCATGTGGAATACCTGATAATACTTGCACTCGATCAGCTTCTGCAGTTTGTTTGCCTCTGCCTCACCGGTCTTTATCATGCACTCAGAAAGCGGTGCTGCCGGAACTTTGATGACATCGAGACTCTGCTGAATGTGAAGCTGACGCGGCTTCCCATTGGAAAGACGGTCATAATCATAAACACGGTACGTAATATCACTGTTCTGCTGGGTTTCAAGGATGGTGATACCGCCTTTGATCGCATGCACGGTACCCGGATCAATCTGAATAAAGTCACCTTTCTTTACCGGAACTTCGCGGATCAGCTCACTCCAGCGTCCGTTGTGTACCATGTCTTCAAGTTCTTCGTGTGTCTTTGCATTATGTCCGATAACAAGCTTAGAATCCGGCTCACAGTCAAGGATATACCAGCACTCCATCTTGCCAAGAGAACCGTTTTCATGCTCTGCCGCATAGGCATCATCCGGATGTACCTGAATACTTAAATCTGCCTTTGCATCAATAATCTTGATCAGCAGTGGGAATACTTTCCCCTGTGTATTTCCAAAGAGTTCTCTGTGTTCCTCCCACAGATCGGATAATTTCTTTCCCTTATACGCACCGTCTGCAATTGTACAGGTGCCGTTTGGATGTGCTGCGATACCCCAGCATTCTCCAATGTCATCGCCCTCGACCGCATAGCCAAACTCCTCACGCAGCTTGGTGCCGCCCCAGATGTTGTGGGTAAATACCGGATTCATAAACAAAATTTCTTTACATGGCTGGTTACAGCTTAAATTTTCTCCATTCATTTTCATTACCTCTCTGTACCAGTAGGCAGAATCTTTTGCAATTCTACGTTGGGTTGTGTAGTCTACATAAACAAGTCCAAAACGCTCTTTGTAACCTTCTGCCCACTCAAAGTTATCCAGAAATGTCCAGAGGAAATATCCGATCACCGGCATTCCCTCATTGACCGCACGCTGCACAGCACCCAGATATGCATCCAGAAATGTGATTCTTTCGCTGTCATGCACCTGTCCGTCTGCGGAAATATTATCCAGATCGGACATTCCGTTTTCTGTAATATAAAGCGGCAGATGGTAACGCTCTGTCAAGAAACGAATTCCGTAATACAATGCCTCCGGTGTCACTGGCCAGCCTGTGCCTGTCTTAGCTGCCCCAGGGGCGCGGTCTACATATTCCGGTTCCCCATCTTTTCCACAACGGATCATATAACCGTTATATATATTTTGTCCCATAAAATCGAGCGGCTGATGAATGAGTTCCATATCTTCTTTCGTAATCTCCGGAAGATATGGTGCAAATTTTTCCAGTCCTTCTTTTGGATACTCTCCTAAAAAGACAGGATCGGAAAACCATGCCACATTCCAGGTCCAGTTATCCATTGGGTTGTCAAAACCAAAATATACCTTTTTTGCAGCCTCTATATCCTTTGTACCCTCCGATGCCGGATATGCCACACCACAGGTCGGTGCATATCCGACACGTATCTTCTGCTTTGCATATTTACGCAGATTGATCACTGCCTGACCATGTGCTTTCATTAGATTGTGTGCCATCTGAAACGTCTCTGGAATGGAATATTTCATTCCCGGTGCATGTACCCCATTTAAGTGTCCCAGTCCAATCGCACACTGCGGCTCATTGATCGTGATAAAATCACTGCACAGATCGGAGAAATTTTCAGCAACAACTTTTGCATATTCACCAAACCACTGTACCACCTCATCGTTCAGCCAGCCGCCTTTTTTAAACAGCTCATACGGAAATTCCCAATGAAACAGCGTAATAAACGGACGAATTCCATTTTCTTTCATGCAAAGAATCATATCACGATACATCTGCACAGCTTTCTCGTTGACCTTCCCGGTTCCCTCCGGAAGAATCCGCGACCAGCTGATGGAAAATCGATAATTTTTAATTCCAAGCATACGCATCAGTGCAAAATCTTCCCGGTACCGATGCATATGATCGCAGCAAACCTCTGCGGTCTGGTGTTCGTATACTCTGCCCGAGCGTGCAAACTCATCCCAGATATTTTTCCCCCTGCCATCTTTTGCATCGGTTCCTTCTACCTGATAGGCACTGCTTGCCACCCCCCAGACAAAATCTTTTGGAAACATTCCATTCCTCCTTTTATTTTTCCGATGTGATTACAGAAATCAGCTCAAATGCGGCTGGCATTGTCTCATCCCCAGAGATCAGACGCACTTCCACCGTATGAGTACCGTTTGCACCGTGTACCATAATCGGAGTGAGTGTCAGGGAATCGCCCCAATCCTCATCAAAATTTGCATCCAGTGTCACCGCATGTGCCTCATCGTGATCAACGATGGCAAGCGCCACCGGTGCCGGCTGCGTCACACAGCGCTTAAACTGCACGGCGATCTCACTTCCCTGTACCGTAAATGTAAGAGATGAGCCTTTTTCTTTTGCCGCCCAGCCGTTCTTAAAACAGTCTTTGACTTCTTCCTGTACTCTGGTATCTTTGACAAAGCCGTAATTTTCAGGCTCATAGTTACGATTATCCAACCGTACTGCTTTCTCATAGCAATTCTGTGTCAGCGGTGCAGGAAACTCCGGCTCTTCATCATCCGTCTGTGCCATGCGGATTTTATCCAAAGCATAGGTAATCACAGATGCAACCAGCTCATGCCCTTTGTCGTTTGGATGCAGATCATCCTCTGTAATCTCGCGGTTTGGAATCCGCCCCGCAACGACCTCCTGATAAATACTGCTCTGCATGCTGACCGCCGGAAGCTGATAATGTCTGGCTATCTGACCGTGCATGATCTGCGCATTTCCACCGTTATTATAATAAACATTGTGCACCAGCATCACAGCAGGTTCGTTTTCATCCTGCCATACACGGCGTACCAGTCCTTCATATGTCTCACGGAAAAATTCCGTCGATTCATCATTGACCGAAAATTCAATGATAACAAAATCCGGTCTATGGGAAAGCAGATCGGACTCGGCACGAGCCGTCCCGAAATGTGATGTTGTTCCACCGATTCCGGCATTGATATAATGAAATTTGGCCTGCGGAAATGTTTTCTCCCACCACTGAAATACGCGGTAAGCATAACACAGCTCCGGTGCGGATGCAAGACATCCCTGCGTGATCGAACCACCAAGGAAACCAATGTTTAATGTTTCCCCGGCCTCTGCCCTTGCCATTAATTTTTTCATCCGGTACAGATTGCCCGGATTGGAAATACCTCTTTCATATTCAATCTGCATTGTTATACTCCTTTGATTTGTAACGGGAACATCAGCCCATGCAAAATTTGCTGACGCAAATGGGCTGACGCTACATAATCAATTTTAAAAAAATTGATTACCTATCCCAAATCTCCTCTCCGAGGCTTTCGATGAATGCGGTAAGTTCCTTACTCATCTGTTCTGCCTCCGGAATACGGATATGTCCCGGTGTTCCTTTTCCGTTCTGTGAATACAGGAAATGGTGTACCCGCGGACTGTTTACTGTTTTGCACACTTCCTCAATGGAAATGTCCCAGTTTTCGTTATGTTCCAATATTGTGGTTGTCAATATAAAGGTTGCCTTCGGATATACTTCCATAAGATGCTCTAAAAATCTGCGGTAATGCTGCCGCCAGTTTTCGGAACGTGCACTGTTATAATCTTCTGCCATATAATCATCCGGGTGGTTATCATTCTGCCCGAATGCAAAAATCACAACATCTGGTGTATAACGTGAAAAATCCCATGGTTTTACTTCACTGAGTTCCGGCTGGTATTCTATTTTATCATAACAGGATTCTATTCCCAGATAATCCGGCTCCATAAACCAGCCGGTTTTGTCAAGAAGGGCGATACCACCCTGTGATGTGTCATGCAACTGTGCATGCAGATTCCGCGCGGTCATCCACGCATAAGAATACCAACTGTTTGAATATTCCCCATCGTGTTCCGGATCCGGTTTTCCTGCATAATCTACGGCCTCTGATACTTCGCCGCAGGAAACACTGTCTCCGAAAACTTCGATTTTACGGGACGGAAGCGGTGCCGGAGTAAGTACCTTAGCATCGCTTCCCAATTCAAATCCCAGTAAAGTGACGATATGGCAGGAGTCCATTCTTTTAAACAAAGTGAGGGTATGCTCTGTATGTTCAAGATCCCTGGCAATCACATACGTTTCTGCCCCCGGATCCGAGGTGAGTAAGAACTGCCCCTGCTTCCCGTCCAATATATATCCCATCCGGCTCGACCAGTATGCACGTTTGTTTTCCAGTGTCACAGAGATCTGCGTCCCGGTAAAACGAATCTGTACAAAACTTGCCGCATAGACAAGTACAGGTGCTTTTGGATTATCAAAATCAATTCTTCCACAATATTGTAATCTCTTGTCGTCCGGTGAAATATGCATAGCTATCTCCTTCCGATTTCTGTATCTGCAGATGTTACAACACTGTTTGTTTTTATATAATCTACAATCTCATCCAGTTTTGTAAATGCCAGGCCAACGTAACTGTCTGCTGCACCATAATAGATCGCGATCTTTCCGGATGCACTGTCGTGAATGGTTGCACATGGGAAGCATACGTTCGGAACGAAACCTCTCTCCTCATACCACTCTTCCGGAGTCAGAAGGAAATTCTCACAGCGGTACTTCACGATGGAAGGATTATCAATGTCAAGGATTGCCCCACCGATGGAGTAAACATATCCGTTACATGTACCGGATACCCCATGATAGAATAAGAGCCATCCTTCAGAAGTCTCGATTGGAGCAGCACCACCGCCGATCTTTAAGGACTCCCACCATTCGCTTCCTTTGCCCATGACATGTCTGTGTTTGCCCCAGTATACCAGATCCGGGCTTTCACTTAAGAAAATGTCACCAAACGGTGTATGACCACTGTCTGAAGGACGGGAAAGCATCATGAAGTTTCCATTGATCTTTCTAGGGAACAGCACGGCATTGCGGTTGAATGGGAGGAACGGATTCTCAATCCGTGTAAACGTCTTGAAATCTGTTGTTTTTGCCATGCCGATTGCTGCTCCATAGAAATCCTGACACCAGATGATATAATAGGTGTCTTCTACTTTTACAAGTCTTGGATCGTATGCATAGACTGGCATAAACGGCTCGCCGTTTTCATCCACAAACGGAATCTTGTTTTCTTCAAAATCCCAGTGGATGGCATCTTTGCTGTGTCCAAGATAAATATATGGAATACCATTGGTCTGCTCTCCACGGAACACACCGATGAAAGCATCACCATATGGCATAACCGCACTGTTAAAAATTCTTGCAACACCCTTTAACGGATTTCTTCCGATAATCGGGTTTTCACTGTATCTCCAGATCGGGGCTCCGTTCTGAGGTCCTTGTGGTCTCTCCTGCCATGGTACATTTGGTACCGGAGCTGTCAGCATCTTTACTTCACTCATAATCAACTCTCCTCTTATTTATGATTTTTTAAATACTCTAAGTTCTTCTTAATCAGGTCGCATCTCTGCTGTACACACAGTACACTTCTTCCCGGATCCTGTGGTGTATTAAATACATAATCAATCAGACGGTCAATCGTTGTAGTCGCCACATGCATTCTTGTATCAGAAGAAGCATAGTAAATAAATACTTCGTTCTTATCGTTTACGATTGCACCGTTGGTAAATACAACATTGGATACATCTCCGACACGCTCCTCACCTCTTGGTCCGATTAACAGTCCGGATGGCTCTGCAATTACCTTAGACGGATCGTTTAAATCCGTGGCAAATGCATAGATCACATAGCGCAGACCTGCTGCAGTATTTCTTACACCGTGTGCAATGTGAATCCAGCCGCGGTCAGTCTTGATCGGAGTAGCACCTGCACCGTTCTTTGCCTCGGTAATGGTATGGTACTTACGGATGCTGGTCATCTTCTCTTCGTCAATGACTGCATGTGTGATGTCCTCGCAAAGACCGAATCCAATACCGCTTCCGCTTCCGGTATCAATGAAGTCATCCATCGGACGGGTATAGAATGCATACTTTCCATCCACAAATTCCGGATGCAGCACGACATTTCTCTGCTGCGGGGAACGAAGGGTCTTTAAGTTTTCCAGACGCTCCCAGTGCTTTAAATCTTTTGTGCGGACAATTCCTGCTGCTGCAACGGCTGCAGACAAATCGTTCACGCTGGTATCTTTGCTCTCAGAACAGAATACTCCGTAAATGTATCCGTCCTCATGCTGTGTCAGTCTCATATCATAGACGTTTGTCTCCTCCGGACATACATCATCCAGAAGGATCGGGTAATCCCAGAAACGGAAATTATCAATTCCGTTATCACTCTCTGCCACGCCGAAGAAGGACTTTCTGTCATTTCCCTCAATACGGGCAACCAGATAATACTTTCCGTTTAAATAAATTGCTCCGGAATTCATGACTGCATTGATTCCAAGACGTTCCATAAAGAATGGATTGGTCTCCTCGTTTAAGTCATATCTCCAGGTGAGCGGAATCATATCTCTTGTAAGAACGGGATTCACATAACGGTCAAATACACCATTATAAAAGTCACTTTTTTCATTTTTACGTGAAAGCAGCTTTTCCTGCTTTGCCAATTCTACATAATATCTTTCATGCATTATTTAAAGTCTCCTTATTACTTCCATACACATTCTTCCGTTATGATACGGACATTTCCAAGGTTCTACGATTGGACGGTCGGCAATCGGACTTCCATCCGGATTTACTTCCCAGAACCATTCAGAACCGGTTCTCTTGTCAATTACATGTTCTTTGATGAATTCCCATTCTGCCTCAGATGCTTCCAGGAAATTCTCTTTCTGCGGATGCTTCTGGTATTCATTCAAAAATCCAATGACCGTCTCTGCCTGTACCCACCAGATTCGGTGGTCATTCACTTCTCCTTTACAGCATTCATTTGCCAGAGAATGACCGTCAAAAGCAACCTTATATACATTTTCCGCAAGTGTTTCGGTAATCGGGGACATCTTTTCTTTGTAATGTGCATCCCCAAGTACCTCTACTCCACGATCCATCAGCCATGCTGTCTCAATGTCATGACCATAGGAATACAGATCAATGATCGTGTTGTAATTCTTATCAAAGAATACTTCCTGTCTCTTAAGCTGCGGATTATATACCTTATCTGCAAATACATCCATGATCCATTTTAAGCGTTCTCCCACTTCTTCATCATGGGAAACACGATAAAATTCTGTATATGCTTCAAACACATGAAGCAGTGTATTCATTGTTTTTTCTGCAAGTACACCGTTTTCAGACAGTTTTTCATTGGACTCTGGCTGAAAATCCTTTGTGAAAGCCTCCAGATATCCGATTTCATCCGTGCATTTGCTTTCAATCAGCACCTGTAACTCTTTGGCAAGCTTTAATGCTTCTTCGTCCCCGGATGCATCGTAATAGGAAGAAAGAGCATAGATGCAGAACGCCTGATTATACGTATGTTTTGTTGTGTCAAGTGGCTTTCCGTCATAGGTCATGGACCAGAAGATTCCACCGTTTTCTTTATCGATGCAATGATCACGTAGGAACTCATAACCGTGTCTTGCCTCGTCCAGCAAGGTTTCATCTTTCAGCAGTATGTAGGCATTCGCAAAAAACCAGGTGATTCTGCTGTTTAAAATACATCCCTTTTCTGCTGTTTTGTCTACGTTTAAATTGTAGTCCATATATCCATAATATCCACCGTAAGTATCGTCCCTTAATGCTTTCCAGAAAGGAATGATATTTTCCGTCAAATGCTTTGTGACTTCTTCTTTCATCATGCTCTTATTCATCCCGATACCTCTTATTTTCCAAAATCATTAACCTTTTACCGCACCTGCTGTAATTCCACTGTAAATCTGTTTCTGGCAGCAGACAAATACGATCAGCGCCGGAAGCAGGGAAATAATAACACCTGCACAGATCAGATTGTACTTGCTTCCCATTGGTCCTACGAATGTGTAGAGGGAAAGTGCCATGGTACGGATCTCTTTTCTCATCAGGTAAAGGTTTGCTGCGTAGTATTCGTTGTACACACCAACACCCTTTAAAATACAGGATGTAACGATTGCCGGTTTTAACAGTGGAAGCATAATCTTCCAGTAAATCTGCCAGTAATTTGCGCCATCGATAATTGCCGACTCATCCAGTGAAAGCGGAATATTTTCCATAAACTGAATGAAAATATACATGGAAATAACATCGGTACCACAGCTCATAATGATGTAACCGCCCAGACTGTTTACAAGATGTAAATCTGACATAATCTGGTATACGGTAACCTGCATTGCTACTGCCGGAAGCAGTGCGGCAATTGTATACAGGTTACGGATAAACCCATTGCCTGGGAACTTGAAACGATTCAATACGTAAGCAAGCTGGGAACCTACAATAACGGATACAGTAAGCACAACCACCATAACTATGACAGAGTTTAAAAATGCGCGTCCCATATTTGCCGTCTTAAATGCATTTACAAAGTTGTCAAAATTCAGCCAGCTTCCCGGAAATGCCATAACATTGGTATTCTGGTACTCGGCATCTGTCTTAAATGCCGTTGTGATACAGGAAACAATCGGAATGATTGCACAGAATCCGAAAAAGATCAGCGATGCATATTCCACAATAATCCAGATAATGCTTCCTACGGAATAATGTTTCATGTTTTTACGTTTTACTGCTGCTGCTGTACTACTCATTATTTCGCCGCTCCTTTCTTCATTTTCTCCTGTTTTTTGATCTGCTTAATCACCTGTTTTTCTGCCTTCAGCCGGGCTTTCTTTGCCTTATAGGATTCATCCTCCGACGCGGCATCCCTGAACACATATTTAAAGAACACATTCTGTAAGATCGTACAGATAAAGATGATCATCAGCAGAACAACAGACATGGCCGATGCCAGACCTACTTTCTGGCTGGTATGTGCGATCTTGTTCATAATTACGAAATACGTTCCTGTTCCGTTTGCACCGGTGGTGATTACGAAAGGCGCCTCAAACGCACTTAAGGAACCGGTGATGGAAAGGATAACATTTAATGTAATAATTGTCTTGATACTCGGGAGAATAATGTGTTTAAACTGCTCCCATTTATTTGCACCATCCAGGGACGCTGCTTCGTAGAGTTCGCTATCCACAGACATCATGGCACCAATAAACAGTACCATATTCTGTCCGGTATACCGCCATACGGAAGTCGCCGTCAGGGACCAGTTGTTTACACTCTGATCCTTTAACCAGTATGGAAGATTTTCTAATTGAAACCCACACCACTGCAGGATTGTATCAAATACGAATCCTCTGGTGAAGAAGAATTTAAAGATAAAACCAATGGCAATACCACTGATGAGGTAAGGGAAAAACATCAGCCCTTTGAAAAGATTTCCACCCTTTACCTTAAAGCTTAAAATTGTTGCAAGATACAGTGCAAGCACAAGCTGGATCAATGCACCGACCATATAGAATAAACTAAGTTTCAACGCCCCGAAACAATCTTTTCTTCTGAATACATCAAGATAGTTGTCCCATCCGACAAATTCGCGCCTGTCTATTGGCGTTGTATATTTCATCTTATAAAAACTAAATTTGATCATTTCCGCAAATGGAAAATAAGTGAATAAAAAGAGTAAGAGCAATGGGATAATCATAAAACCGATACAGATAAATACCTGCTGGCCGGCTCTGCTCTTTGCCCATTTTTTAAAATTAAATGATTTTGATTTCATACTATGTTCCTCCCATATGAAACAGGCAATCATGCCACCGGGCCGAAAACAGTTTTTCGACCCGGCAGCTGGATGATGTACCTTTATGCAGCGTGGAACTACTCTGTAATTTCTACGCCCTCAGATTCCTGAGCATCTGTCCATTTCTGGTTCCACTCGTTCATAATATCATCAAAGCTCTCATCGCCATTTGCTGCATGCTCAATGATTGCCTGAATCTTATCATTACCGCCGTTGTTAATGTTCAGTTCTGAATCAGCATTTAATGCATTTAAAAGATCCTCTTCGCCTTCTACAGCCGGTTCATCCTCAAGGAATGTCACACCAGAGAAATCAAGCTTTGTATCAGAAGATGACTTTGCAACCGGAAGCCCATCCTCGTTGTAAGAAAATCCAGACTTTTCAGTCATCCACTTAACAAAGATTAAAGCTGCCTGCTTCTCATCATCAGAAGCGTTTACGTTGATACCGTAAGAGTAATCTGCTCCGGCTGATGCATACTGCTCACCGTTTACAGAAATCGGGAATGGCATATATCCGATGTCATCTGCGTTCTCACCGGCTGCTTCCATCTGTGGGTAAGCCCATGATCCAAGTACCATACATCCGATCTGTCCGTTGTTTAACATGCTCTTAGAGCCTTCCCAGTCAGTTGTAGAATAGTCATCCTCGGTAAGTCCGCCAGCAACTGCATCGTAAAGGATCTTGTATACTGCATATGGATGTGTGCCATCGCCATAATCCTTGAATGGATCCTTTGTATGAAGGAGTTTCTGGTTGAAATATGTATTATCACCAGTTGCATTGTTTCCGATATAAGCATCCCATGCACCCATTGTCCAGCCTGCTGCATAGTTTGTGTAAAGCGGAATTGCATCCGTCTTGTCCTTGATCTTCTTTAATGCATCAATGAACTCGTCCGGAGTCTTTGGAACATCGGTCACACCGGCATCCTCAAACACTTTCTTGTTGTAAACGATACCCTGTGTCGTTGCTGTGGAAGGAACACCGTATACATCATTTCCATAGAGCCATGTGTTTGCGTAGTTGATCTGCTGGCTCATCTCATCAAGTGTACCGTATGACATATAATATGTACTGAGGTCTGCCTTATCTACTGCCGGAATCATGGTAATGGTTTCGTACTGTCCGGACTGTAAATGTGTCAGTGCATCATCGGCATAGTTTGTATCTGTAGTGATTTCAACCTTGATATTCGGATACTCTTTGTTGAAGTCTTCCAGATAAGATTTCCAGTTCTTTCCGCCGTAATCATCGGTATCCATATCTGTTCTGTGGTTGAACATTGTAATTGTTGCGCTTAAGTCTTTTCCTGTTTCTCCCAATACAATGTCTGAATAGCTTACAAGACCATCTGCGGAAGCGCTGTCTGATTTCTGTGTGGTATCAGCAGAATCATTTCCCTTAGAACCGCATCCTGCGAATAATGTTGCGGTCATTGCAGCTACAAGACCAAGTGCCATAAACTTTTTAAATTTCATGTTGTTCTCCTCCTTAAACATGTGAATTATTAAGTTAATTTAAGTATACATTTTTTGTTAATTTAATCATCACTCTTTATTGCTTTTAATCATATCATATTGCGTTTTCAAACACATTCCCTATAATGCACAATTTTACATTTACTTTTTTATGCATTATGTCTATATATTTTTGTCCAAAAAGTAATTTTAAGTTATATTTCATTTTAAATTATTGCTTTTTACCTTTCATCCAATTATACTTAATTAAAAACTGGTTATGATTGAAAGAGGATGATTTTATGGAACAATTACAGCATCATGGGATTACAGGAACGGTGCCAAAGCATGTATTATCTGACAACATGAAAAACTTTACGGCTTTTCCGCTGTCCGCACCAGCGGATGACGGCTTTATTCATCTGCTCGGAAAAGGCATCTGTTCCTTTCCGAACAATTGTTCCATGACATTCCATATCAACGCGCCTTATCATTTTTTCTATGTATATGAAGGCACTCTTTCTGTAACGGATGAACATCATACGTGTCGGCTGGCAGACCGGCACGCAGCGCTTCTTCCGATTTCCGGTCCCCTCACGATCGAAATCTTAAAAGGCCACTGCCACTATTTCCATATGTATATTTCCGGTCTCGCCCTCCTGCAGTTTCACACACTGCTCCCATCACCTCTTGCCTATCCGACAGAGAGTTCTTCTATGTTTACTCTGTTCCATACGATGGAGCATTTACAGAATCTGCAGAAAGACACTTTTAATGATCCTCTGTCCGTCTGCCGGATCTCCATGTGGATCACCAATATTCTTACGGAAATGGCTGTCTATTCCGGCCATCCTGCCACACGCCGGGATACGATCCCGGATTATCTGTGGGAAATTCATCATTTATTTGACACACAATACGGAGAAAATTATTCACTGGACGAACTGGAAAATACGTATTCCGTCAGCAAATACCGGATCTGCCGCGAGTTTTCTAAATACTATGGGGCTTCTCCTGTCCAGTACTTAAACCATAAGCGGATTGAAGAGGCTAAAAAACTGCTTCTGACTACCAACGACACCATACACGAAATCGGAAGCAAGGTAGGAATTCATAATACCAATCATTTTATCAATCTGTTTAAACGGGAAACCGGGGCAACCCCACTTGCATTTAAGCAGGATGCCCCGGTTTCTATATCCGAGCTACACTATCTTTAAATACCACATGTCCATCTACAATGAACACACCGGCTGTATAGTTTTCATTTGCAATTTTGCGGACAATCTTGTGAATGGCTCTGCGTGCCATCTCCGATATATCCACCTCATATGTCGTAATTCCGATATCGCACAGCCCCGGATAAAGAAAATTATCAAATCCCACAACGGAAACATCTTCCGGAACCCGGTAGCCTTCATTTTCAAGTTTCCGGATCAGATACGAAGCTGCAAGATCGCAGTTACAGACAAATGCCGTCGGCATATCTTTCGGAAATTTATAATATTTTTCCAGATCCATCCGCCCGGTTTTGGTATCCCGGTCATCAATCACATAATCTTTTGGCACATCCACTCTGTGTTCCATCATAGACTTGCGGTAACCAAGATATCGGTCTGTAATACTGTTTGTCATGCCAACCGTTCCTACATAGGCAATTTTTGTATGCCCCATGGAAAAAAGATAATTCGTCAGTGCATAGGTGCCGTAAAAACTATTGGAAATAACTGTGTCCAGACCAACGGCATCGTTATAAAAATCCAGACAGACCACCGGCACGCCGCCCTCTTTTTCAATCTTTTCAATGTATGGTTTTGTCATATCGCCAAGAATGATCAGACCATCCACCTTTTTTTCCTGAAGCAGAAGCGGCATCTGGTTTTCCAGCACACTCTCCCTTGAAATACTTTCGAGCAGCGTAAAACACCCACGGGAAACTGCCCTCTTGTTTACTTCCTGATACATTTTCCAGTAAAAGGAAGCGTATTTGTCCAGATATACTTCCTGTATCAGGACTCCGATATTATATTGTTTTTCCGCAGACTGCCGTTTTGTCTCCGAAGGACTGCGGTAACCAAGCTCTTCTGCAAGGTTCTTTATTTTCTCCCGCATCTCTTCACTGACGCCTTTTTGTCCCGACAAGGCTTTGGAAACGGTTACCGTGCTGACACCAACCTGTTCGGCGATATCTGCAAGTTTCACTGCTTTTGCCATAATTCCCTCGATATTTTCATACTAATTTACTTATTTAAATATATAAACTGGATAATTTAAGTTAATTTTACATTCTTTTTCTTCCTCTGTCAATTAATCTGCCACAAAATGGTACAGATAACTTCTGTAATCCCCCTGCTCAGAAGGAACCAGCATACCGGCATTCATAAGCAGATCTCCACCGTATACGCATTCGTTCTCCATCTCACCTTCCAGACGATAATCCAGATTCGGATTCAGTCCCTGCAGGCGTACTTTTAAACTGTGGTAATTCGGGCGTGCGTGTACGGTCACGAAAGTAACCAGTGCCTCTTTTTTATCTTTGGATACTACCATATAACAATCGTAGAAATGATTTTCCCGGTAAGAAGCGATACGGTAATAATCCCCCTCCCTTACCAGATCGTTATACTTGTGATACATAGCTGTCTGCTGTGGAATCTGTTCCTGCTCTTCCTTTGCAATCTTTGTGATATCCAACTCATAACCAAAGGTTCCTGCCAGGGCAACTTCCCCTCTTGTCTTAAACGGGGTATTTCTGCCCACGGTATGGTTCGGGCAGTCCGAAACGTGTGCTCCCATTGCAGACAGTGGATAAATCAGTGCCGTACCTTCCTGAATGCCAAGTCTCTCGATTGCATCCGTATCATCCGAGCACCAGATCTGTGGGCTGTAATAAAGCATACCCGGATCAAAACGTGCTCCACCACCGGAACAGTTCTCCAGAAGAAGATCCGGGAAATCACGGGTCAGGCGTTCCTGCATCTCATACACACCAAGCACATAACGGTGGCTTAACTCCCCCTGGCGGTCTGCCGGAAGCGCAAGGCTTCCCAGATCGGTAAGCTGACGGTTCATATCCCACTTCACATATTCGATATTGGCACTGCTTAAAATTGCACGGATCTTTTCATAGATGCAGTCCCTCACATCTTTTCTGCTGAAATCAAGGACATACTGATTTCTCGAAAGCGTTCCGGTGCGTCCTTTCACAGCAATTGCCCAGTCTGGATGCTCTTTGTACAATTCCGAATCCGGGGAAATCATTTCCGGTTCCATCCAGATACCGAATTTCATGCCAAGCTTATTCACTTCATCTACCAGATAGTTCAATCCGCCCGGCAGTTTCTTTTCATTCACAAACCAGTCCCCAAGACTTGTACTGTCATCATTGCGGTGTCCAAACCAGCCATCATCCATAACCAGCATTTCAATTCCGTACTGAGAGGCAAGTTTTGCAATATCTAAAAGTTTTTCGGTATTGAAATCAAAGTAGGTTGCTTCCCAGTTGTTGATCAGAATCGGGCGTTTCTGATTGCGGTATTTGCTACGGATTAAATGATTCCGATAGAAGTCGTGGAAATTACGGGTCATTTTTCCAAGTCCCTCTGCGGAAAATGTAAGGACAGCTTCCGGTGTATAAAATGATTCTTCACTTTCCAGTTTCCAGGAAAAATCTGCCGGATGAATTCCCATGACTGCACGGATACTGTCAAACTGGCTTTTTTCCAGCTGTGCGATAAAATTGCCGGAATAAATAAAATGCATGGCATACACTTCACCGGATGTCTGTGTCGTGGAAGATTTCATCCATGCCATAAATGGGTGTTCCTGATGGGAGGACTCCCCACGGATACTTCCCACACTGGTCTTTCCATATCCCAGCGGACGGCGGTCCATCTGGCGTTCTCTTGCCCATGAACCGTGAAGTGTCAGCATCTCGTAGGCATCATCATCCATATCCATGCATGCCGAATATGCTTTTGTGAGGTAAACTGCCTCTTTGCTCTGATTGCTGATGCGCACGCTTCTGGTAATCATATCGTTTTCTTCAAACACGGTATAATACAGATCCACATCCAGCTGCAACACTTCATCCCTGCAGTGAAGAATCAGTGTCTGTGCGGTATGCTCCCTGTCAAATGCGGACGGAAGTCCCGGAAGCTGCGGTTTCTGATCTGTAATTTCATAGGAAACATACGTCGGCATAACCGCATGCTGACCTGCCTGTGTACGCACGGCAATACTGCTTTCCCTGTAATCTCCCACTCCGTTTCCCGAATATTCTGCCGGAAATGTGTCATAAAAAGAGCAGCACTCTCTTTCATTCCCAGACGGAACAAACGGTGCCTCTCCGGTGCGGAGCAGATAACGCAGATCCTGTCTGCGAACACGCCTGCCGTAATATACGTGGCCTACAAAGGTCCGATGGTCTGCAAGACCTATGATATAGCTGGTATTCGCTGTCTCCATACAAAACAGATCCAGATTTTCATCAAATACGATACTCATGTTAATCCTCCAGTATGTTTTCTTCTATAAATTTCACTGCCAGGTCCTTGTTTTTTAAACCTTCTGCCAGACCTACCACACAGGTATCCGGATACCAGCCGGTTTCCTTCACCCAGGCATTTTTTTCTAACTTTATGCCGATCGGATATTTTTTCCCTGTTTCGGTACTTTTTACATACACCAGATCATCCTTATATTTTTCCAGCAATTCTTCTGGCAAATATTCCCGGATGTCTGCCAGATAGTCAAACTCTCCCAGTGAATAAAAGAAATCATAGTCGGAAAAAAACACATCCACGGACTGTGTCATAAAGAGGCTCTGAATCATCTGAATGCTCTCTGCGGATGCCCCGTCGTTCTCATTTGCCGAGGCTCCCAGATTACTGCTGACAAGCACTTCGCTTTTATCCGGATCCAGTCCGTTTTCTTTTAGGAAATCATTATAATAACCGGAATCCCCAGCCGGATTGTCCGCCGACTGTATGGCATTTACTGCCATAATTTCCAGTGCGGTATCTTTTTGCGTAACATAATGGATGATCAGAAAACTGATGGTTCCTATAATGGCAAGTGCGACAATGGTCTGCAATCCATAGTAATGAACCAGATACCATATTTTATCTTTTCCATGCAGTTCCTTTAACTTTTCTCTTTCTGTCTTCGGCTCCTCTTTTTTATAGAGGATGCTGTCTTCTCCTGCTTTGGAAAAATCCGGTTTTATATTCTTCTGATCATCCATAAATTTTATTCTCCTGCGTATGTAAGCATTGCGTTGCGCAACTCATCCAGTTTCTTTTCGGAATCTTTGATGTCCGTTCCTACAACGCCAAAATAGAATTTGATCTTTGGCTCTGTTCCAGATGGACGTACGCAGCACCATGCATTGTTGCTCAGTTCATAATAAAGAACGTTACTCTCCGGAAGTCCGGTTGGTGTAACTTCTCCGCCTGTCATATCTGTTCTTGTATCTTTCTTGTAATCACGAAGTGCTAAAACATCCCATGCCCCGATCTTTTTCGGCGGATTGTTCCGCATCTCGTTCATCATGCTCTGAATCTTTTCTGCTCCGTCCATACCCTTTAAGGTCATAGTCTCAAGACCTTCTTTGTAATAACCGTAAGTCTCATACAGGGAAACCATGGCATCCCAGAGGGTGATTCCGTTGGATTTGCACCATGCTGCCACTTCGCAGAGCATCATGACTGCCACACAGGCATCCTTATCTCTTGCATAAGTACCTGCCAGACATCCGTAGCTTTCTTCCAGTCCAAAGACGTACTCATAACTGTTCTGCTGCTCAAAAAATTTGATCTGCTCACCGATATACTTAAATCCGGTCAGTACCTCGATCAGTTTTACTCCGTAAGCTTTTGCGATTGCCTTTGCCATGTCGGTGGTTACGATAGTCTCAACCAGTGCACCGTTTGCCGGGAGTGTTCCGTTTGCTTTTTTCTCACGCAGAATGTACTCTGCAATCAGCATACCGGACATATTTCCAGTGAAACTTACATACTCTCCTGTCTTGGTATCCTTTGCATAAACACCCAGACGATCGGCATCCGGATCGGTTGCCAGAACGATATCCGCATCTACTTCTTTTGCCAGTTTCAATGCAAGCTCAAATGCCTTTGGCGACTCTGGATTCGGATAGGAAACGGTCGGGAAATTTCCATCCGGAAGTTCCTGCTCTTTTACTACATAGACATTTTCAAATCCCAGTTCTTTTAATACACGGCGTACCGGGAGATTTCCTGTTCCATGTAACGGAGTGTAAACAATCTTGATATCTTTTGCCATCGCTTTGATGATTTCCGGGTGGATCGACTGTTTTTTGAGTTCTTCCATATAACGGTCATCCATTTCTTTTCCGATGGTATGATAAAGTCCTGCAGCTTCGGCCTCAGATTTCATCATAGTCTTCACCTGTGAAAAATCAGTGACTTTTGCCACTTCTGCAAGAATATTTTTATCGTGTGGCGGAGTAATCTGTGCGCCATCCTCCCAGTATACTTTGTATCCGTTATACTCACGCGGATTATGGCTTGCCGTAATCACGATACCTGCAATACATCCAAGTTCACGGACGGAAAATGACAGTTCCGGTGTCGGACGCAGGGATTCAAAACGATAAGTCTTAATCCCGTTTGCATTCAGGCAGAGTGCTGCCTCATCGGAAAACTCCGGGGACATGATACGGGAATCATAAGCGATCGCAACTCCCTTGTCCTGTCCGTTCTGGGAAATGATGTAGTTTGCCAGTCCCTGGGTTGCCTGACGAACCGTATAAATATTCATACGGTTTGTTCCTGCGCCGATTACCCCGCGCAGACCACCAGTACCAAACTCCAGCTGACGGTAAAAACGATCCTCGATCTCTGCATCATTTCCTTGTAGTGCCAGCAGTTCTTTTTTGGTATCCTCATCAAAATAATTGTCTGTGCACCATTTTTTGTATGTATCCATATAACTCATTTCAGGTCCCCCTTCTATTCAGCTTTTTATTTAAGTATACCATAATTTAAGTTTGTGTAAATATGTTTTTAGTCAGAATTTAAGCTAAATTTTCATTCTGAAACTTGTGAAAATTTCCAATAGATGATGTCTGCTGCCGCTTTCCCGTAGACTTCATAATCCCCTCTTTTGACAGGATTTCTGCCGTCTCCATGCCATGCAGCCCATTCCCAGATGCCAAATCCGCCTACCCAGTCTCTCTTTTCGCAGGCATCAAACATCGCCTGAAACCAGTCTGCCTGTCCTTTTTCATCATAGTCCCCACGCACGCCCCAGTCATTCGGCACCTGATTGGAACCTTTCACAGACATACAGCCGGCTTCCGCAAAGAAAAACGGCTTATCAAACTTCTTTACCACCTGTTCAATACGATCCAGCTGATTGTCCCAATCGTCAATCGGATAATACCCGCTGGATGAAATCACATCTACCGCATCCCACCATTTCACATTGTGTTCCTGGTACTTATCCGTATTGTAGGAAACCAGTCCATCATACCTCCGGCGAATTGCCGCAATCACTTCCCGCCATTCCGCTTCGCGGCGCTCGGTCTGCACCATCTCGCAGCCTGCAATAAACAGATCCACTCCGCACTGCTGCGCAAGTCTGGCATAGTGTTCCTGAAATGCCCGGTAAGAGGCGAACCAATTGCTCCACTTCGGTTCACACACGACATCTTCATCAAAGAAATTGATATGTGCACGCCATGTTCCGTCCTCACAGTTTGCCGTTGGCTTTAACGCCACCTTAAGGCCAAGCTGTTTTGCGTAAGCAATCATGGCAGTCAGCTCCTCATCCGATACATTCCGCTTGGTCCGGTAATCAATGGTCTCGGAAAATGCTGTCTTTTGCACACCGTTCGGTGCAAAAATCACATAGTTTGCTCCCGTCTTTTCTTTCATCAGTTTCAGACTCTGTCTGGTTTCTTCTTTTTCAAAGGTACCTCTTGCACAAAATGGTGCAAAGGTAACTGCATGTATACGCTCCATAATATTCTCTCCTGTTTTCGTTTTTGTGTCCGGGTATCGTTTCGACCGTTTCTGCGGGCCGTCTGTCTGTAAGGGACTCCGTTCGCGATTTCTAGTCTGCCTAAGAGGGAACCTTCGAAACGTTTATTGCGCCCACTCTCATTTGTCTTGATATATACAACCGTTTATATATTTTATTCTGTGACTGCGCAAATTGAACCGTGGGCGCGCTTATTCGAAGCCTCCCTCTAAGGCACACACGAAATCACTCAGACGGTGTCCTTACAGACAGACAGACGGCCCGCAGAAACTATTGAACGTTAATCGCAGATCCGACCATGTGAGAGGCTGCAGGCTCGGAAAAAAGTTTCGAAATCACCAACTTATTGTCATGCGTATTATCTTACCTTTTTTTTCGGCAATCCGCAACTTGAAAAACAGTCATTTATTATGTAAAATAAAGCAAATACGAAAAGAGAGGACTGGGAATATGCATACGGAAAATAAAAAAGAACTGGCGCTGGAAATCATCCGCCGTCTGAAACAGGCATACCCGGATGCGGCCTGCAGCTTAGATTACAATGAGGCTTGGAAGCTGCTCGTCAGTGTCCGGCTGGCGGCACAGTGTACGGATGCCCGCGTAAATATGATCGTACCCAAACTATATGAAAAATTCCCGGATGTCAATGCTTTAGCAGATGCTCCTGTGGAAGAAATCGAAGAAATTGTGCGTCCCTGTGGACTGGGAAAAAGCAAGGCAAGGGATATCAGTGCCTGCATGCGGATGCTGCGGGATGTGTATGGTGGAAATGTTCCAAACGATTTTAATGCCCTGTTAAAGCTGCCGGGTGTCGGGCGTAAAAGTGCCAACCTGATTATGGGAGATGTCTTTGGAAAACCGGCCATCGTGACGGACACGCACTGCATCCGTCTGTGTAACCGGATTGGTCTGGTCGACCATATCAAAGAGCCAAAAAAGGTGGAAATGGAATTGTGGAAAATCATTCCGCCGGAAGAAGGGAATGATTTATGTCACCGCTTTGTGCTGCACGGACGTGACATCTGCAGTGCACGCACGACTCCGCACTGTGAGCACTGCTGCCTGCAGGATATCTGTGCACAGCGCATATAATCCACATCTGTGCATGTTACCCTGTTATGATTACACAAAAGGCAATGCTTCTTCTGGTATCAGCCTTTGCATATCCGGTGGCAGCGGAGCCGTAAACTCCATCGGCTCCCCTGTCATAGGATGGAAAAATGAAAGTTTCCAGGCATGCAGTGCCTGACGGCCAATATCATATTGCCCTCTCTCACAGGAAAAAGTCTTTCCCTGAAAAATCTGTCTCTCCCCGGAATTTTCATCGTCCCGACGGTCAATCTGATTTTCCCCGTATGCCGGATTGTACAGGAAATCCCCCACCAGCGGATGTCCCAGATATGCCATATGCACGCGGATCTGGTGGGTTCTCCCGGTCTCCAGCTGAAGTTTTACCAGACTGCGGAACTTCTGTGCATTTCCGGTCTGCCATCCGGTCAGAACCCGGTAATGCGTCACCGCCCGGTCTCCCCGCTTAAAATCAACCACGCGGCGCAGGCAGCGATCCTCCTGTCTGGCAATCGGTGCATCAATGACACCGGAAACCGGCACAACCTTTCCCTCCACAAGCGCAAGATACGTCCGGTGAATCCCGGGTGCTTTTAGTCCCTGCTCGGCTTTTGCCCGCACCATCTGCCCGAGGATCGCCGCAGAAACCGCATGTTTTGCCACAATAGTAAGCCCGGAGGTATCCCGGTCCAGCCGGTTGATACAGCGGAACACAAAGGGAACCCCCTGCTCTTTGAAATACCATGCCAGTGCATTGCCGAGAGAATTCTCCGGATTCCCACGGGATGGATGAACCGGCATTCCTGCCGGTTTGTTGATCACAAGCAGATCCTCATCCTCATAAACGATGGCAAACGGCAGTTTTCCCGGACGGATCTGTCCGGAATTTTCCGTTTCCCGAATCCATACCGTCAGAACATCCCCTTCTGCAAGCATGTGGTTCATATGTACATACGTTCCGTTCAGGCAGATTGCCTGTTCGTTTTTACGCAGATCTACAAGATTCTGCTGGGAATACCCTTTTTCTTTTAAGAATCCACTGATTTTCTGTGGTTTCTCCAGACTGTTAATCTGATATAATACGCTTCTGTCCATAATGGTCATCATTGATCTCTTTGCCAGGTAAATGTCCCCCTGTATGTAAGATTCTCCGGTCTGGAATCTTTGATACGTTCTGACGGATACACTGTCTCCGCTACTACAAACCAGCCAATCACCGCAATCATCAGAAGATAAAATAAAAGTACTTCCTTTTTATTCCCCATATACTTTTTCATCTTTCAGTTTCTCACCCTGTCCTTTATACTTTATATTTTGCATTCATATGTTTTCTTTTAATTATTCCATAACTATACCGGAAATGCAAGCACCACGTTACTGTTCACTCAGCACTGCCATGTCACGCAAAAAAAGGGATTACCACCCATTTCGTGGTAATCCCCTGAAAAGAAAACTCAGATTGTTCCGGTTACGGTAAGTGTGCCTGCCCCCGGTGTCACTGTCCACTCGCCGGTTGTGGCATCCTGCGTGAAGGTTGCTGCCGGTACGGTAATCTGCCCTTCCTGCGTCGCAAAAGTACCGGTCGTGGCATTGTAGGAATAATTTGCCGGATCCGACCATGCCGTTCCATTATACGATACCGCAAGATTCGAAAGTACCGGATCGAATGTATCTGTCACCACTGCGCCGGTTGCCGCCAGTGCCGCAGTATTTCCGGTATTCTGGATAAGGAACGTATAGGTCAGTGTTCCATTTTCCGTAACCGGAACCGGACTAACGGATTTGGTGATTGTCAGCTTCGGGCCACTTTCCGCGATGACGGTTTCCTTTGCGGTAACCGGTGTAATTCCCCCTCCGGAAACAGTCACCGTGTTGGTAATCTCCGATTCCGCCAAAAGAGGTGCAAACGCATTGGTTTCTGCCTCATATACAATGGTCACGTTTCCCCCCGCCGGTACACTGATCCCGGAAACGGAAAGGGGTGGTCCTGCCGTGACTGCCGGTGTTGTCTGTAAGATTCCATTGCTGTAATAACGCACGGTATCTGCCACATACGTCAGTGGCACCAGTGTGTCTGTGCCAAATGCATATGCCCCCAGATCATCTGCAACCGTCAGTCCTGTCATGGCTGTATTTCCGGAATTCACTATGCTCACAACATAGGTGACACGGTCATTCTGCCCGTATGTTTTGCGTACCGCAGTTTTGGTTGCGGCAAGTACCTCAAGGATTTCTCCCACTGCAACGTTGGAATTGGCTACAGCGTTTCCATAGCGGAGCTGTGCCTGATTGGTAAATATTGCCATTTTTTTTGCATCCTTTCATTTTATTCAGGTATGCTTTATCATATGACAGAAATTTTCTATATGTGCAGCCGCACCATTACTATTCTTTCAAATATATTTCCGGTCTTCTGTCCCGGAACAGCCCCCAGCTTCTTCTTTCTTCTTCTATTTCATCCAGATCAAACGTATGCAGGATAAAGCCTTCTGATACCCTGTCCATCTCTTCTGTCACTTCCCCTGTTGCGTCTGTGATAAAAGAGGAACCGTAAAACGTGAGGGCTGAGCTCTGCTGTCCATTTTCCGCGCACGGTTCCACGGTTTCTGTCCCGATCCTGTTTGCAGCAATGACCGGCATAAGATTACATGCCGCATGCCCCATCATGCACCGTCTCCAGTGCGGCATACTGTCGCAGCCAAGTATCGGCTCGCTTCCGATTGCAGTTGGATAGAAAAGAAGTTCCGCCCCTTTTAGTGCCATGCCTCTTGCCGTCTCCGGAAACCACTGATCCCAGCAGATTCCAACCCCAATCGTCCCATATCTGGTTTTAAATGCCCGAAACCCTGTATCACCGGGCGTAAAATAAAATTTTTCCTGATAATAATGGTCGTCCGGAATATGTGTTTTCCTGTAAATGCCGCGCACACTTCCATCGGCATCAATGACTGCCACGGAATTGAACATCTGTCTGTGATCCCCGGCTTCATAAAAGCTCACCGGAATCACCGTTTCCAGCTCTTTTGCCAGTTTTTTCATATGGATGACAGCATCATCTTCCTCCAGCGTTCTTGCATATCCATAATATTCATACCTTCTCTCCTGACAGAAATACGGTCTTTCGAAAAGTTCAGGGGGAAGAATGACCTGCGCCCCCTGTGCAGCGGCCTCCCTGATCAGTTCCGATGCTTTTTCTATATTTTCTTTTACATCGCTGCCGCAGCCCATCTGTATGGCAGCCACTGTGGTTTTTCTCATATCATGCTCCTCCCATCCTCCCGGAATCTGCCGGTATCTGCTGTGTAATACAATGAATGTTCCCACCACCGACAATAATATCACGTGCGTAAACCGGGTATACCTTCCTTCCGGGAAAAAGCCCCCCTATGATGTTCACAGCCTCTGCATCCATTTCATCCTCAAACTGGGGAATCAGGACTCCTCCATTTGTAATATAAAAATTAACATAGCTTGCGGCAAGCCGCTCCCCTGCTTTTCTCTGCTCCTCCCCCTCTTCAAAGGAAAAACCGGCAAGTTCATATTCCGTTATACAAACCGGCTTCTCCGGAACCGGGACTTTGTGGACTATGAGCTTCCGCCCCCTGGCATCTGTCTCTTTTTCCAATATTGCAAGATCGGCAGATGACAAGGGATACTGCGGATCTTTGGGATCCTCCGTCCACGCAAGCACCACATGTCCGGGAGCGGTAAATGCACAGACATTGTCTATGTGTCCGTTTGTCTCATCGTTGTAGATTCCATATGGAATCCAGATGATTTTTTCTGCCCCAAGATAATCCTTTAACTTCTGTCCGATCTTTTCTTTTGAAAGTTCCGGATTCCTGCCTTTGCTGAGCAGACAGCTTTCTGTCACAAGGATGGTTCCCTCTCCATCGGTATGGATTGCCCCGCCTTCTAACACAAACGGATGCGCATCATACAGATCATATCCTGTCTTCCGGCAAAAAGAGGACGCTACTTTATCATCCTTTTCCCAGTCTGCATACAATCCGTCACAGATTCCACCCCATGCATTAAAACACCAGTCAATTCCCCGTACCTGCCCCTGCCCATTGACAACAAAGGTCGGTCCGACATCCCTCGCCCATGCATCATCCGATGCAATTTCCATATAATGGACCGGATAATTTTTCTGATAGTTTTTTTCTTTCCGGACAGCTTCAATTATCATTTGTGCATGATCCAGCTCCCCTGCTTCCACCAGCAGATATACCGTCTCGGATTCCGCAGTGGCACATATGACATCCGCAAAAGCCTCTCTTGCCTTTTTTGCACCATATATCCAGGAACCCGGCCGTTTCGGCCATATAAGTATTGTCCCTTTATGCGGTTCATACTCCGCCGGCATATGAAATCCATCCTTGCTAGGACAGCCTTCCTTTAAAATCTTCATATCCAAATCTCCTGATTACCCTGCATTCTTTATCCGCCCCCATAACTGCGATGTCCGGAAGCGGCATACCGTTAAACGTATTATTTTTGACCATGGAATAAATTGCCATGTCACAGAATGTAAGCCTGTTGCCCACTTTTATCTCTTTATCAAATGAGTAATCACCGATCACATCACCTGCCAGACAGGTACAGGAAGAAAGCCGGTATGTATATGCTTTCTCCCCTGCTTTTCCACTGTCCTTAAGCGGCGGACGATACGGCATTTCGAGTACATCCGGCATATGGCATGCCGCTGAAGTGTCCAGAACCAATATCTTTATCCCATTGTTTTCAACAATATCGAGCACGGTTGTCTCAAGATAGCCTGCATTCAGGGCTACTGCCTCCCCCGGTTCAAGATAAATTTCAAGGTCATATGTTTCCTGCATGCGCCGGATACAGTTCTCCAGTTTTTCCATGTCGTAACCGGCTTTTGTGATATGATGTCCGCCACCCATATTAAGCCATTTCCGTCCGTACAGCAGATCTCCAAACTTTTTTTCCACGGCATCAAGTGTCGTTTCCAGGGCATCCGAATTCTGTTCACAGAGTGTATGGAAGTGAAACCCATCTATCTGCGACAGGTCAAAACCGTTTTGTATGGCTTTGTCAAGCTCTGCCCTCGTTAGACCAAGCCTTGAACCTGTACCGCACGGATCATAAATCTCATGCCCTTCCTGTGTAGAACACTCCGGGTTAATTCTAAGTCCTGTACTTACCCCTGCGGCTGCTTCTTTGATTTTTTCCTTATGAACCAGAAACTGGGAAACGGAATTAAAAACAATATGGTCACATATTTTTACCAGTTCGTCCATTTCTTCCGGCAGATATGCCGGACAGAAGACATGGTTTTCTTTTCCCATCTCTTCCTGTGCCAGACGTGCTTCATACAGCCCACTTGCCGTCGTCCCGCTTAAATATTTTCCAATCAGGGGATATTCACAAAATGCGCTGAATGCTTTCTGTGCAAGAAGGATCTTTGCGCCCGTTCTCTGCATTACATGATGCAAAATCTTCAGGTTTTCTGTCAGTTTTCCCTCATCTATCACATAGCAGGGAGTTTTCAGTTCATTAATCTTCATCCTTCCCTCCGGCTCAATCCATATGAACAGAAGGGTCTGCTGTCTTGTAACAATCCACGGATACCGGATTTTCAACTACCTTCCATGGAAGACCAAATTTATTCAGTGCCTCCATATACGGATCCGGATCCATCTCCTCAAGATTGAATACCCCGGGCTTTTTCCAAAGTCCTGTCACAACCATCATGGAACCTATCATTGCCGGTACTCCTGTTGTGTAGGAAACTGCCTGTGATTCCACTTCTTTGTAACATTCCTGATGGTCACATACATTATAAATATAAATAGATTTCTTTTTTCCGTCCTTTATCCCATTAAAAATACATCCGATATTTGTCTTCCCTACTGTCCGTGGTCCAAGTGATGCCGGATCTGGAAGCAGTTCTTTTAACACCTGTAACGGCACCACTTCTTTTCCGTCTACCATAATCGGATCTGTCCGGAGCATTCCCACATCCTCAAGGCATTTCATGTGTGTAAGATAACTCTGTCCAAACGTCATGAAAAACCGGATTCTTTTCACACCCGGAATATTTTTGGCAAGGGATTCTATTTCCTCATGGTGGAGAAGATACATATCTTTTTCTCCGACCTGGTCAAAATTATACTGTGCCCGCCACTCCATCGGCTCGGTTTCTACCCAGTGCCCATCCGTCCAATAGGAACCGTTAGCGGATACCTCCCGAAGATTTATCTCCGGATTAAAGTTTGTGGCAAACGGATATCCATGATCTCCGCCATTACAGTCAAGTATATCAATGGTGTGGATTTCATCAAAATAATGTTTCTGCGCATATGCCGTAAATACCGATGTGACACCAGGGTCAAACCCGCTTCCAAGAATTGCGGTAAGTCCTGCCTCCTTGAATTTTTCCTGATAAGCCCACTGCCAGGAATAATCAAAGTAAGCGGTAAATCCCAGTTTTTTGCACCGCTTCTCATAAATTTCCCTCCACTGTGGATCTTGCGTATCCTCGCACTCGTAGTTTGCGGTATCAATATAGTCAACTCCACAGGCAAGACATGCATCCATAATCGTAAGATCCTGATAAGGGAGTGCCACATTAAGCACTGCATCCGGCCGGTACGAACGGATCAGTGTTTTTAATTCTTCCACATTGTCCGCGTCAACCCTTGCTGTCTCAATTCTGGAAGCTGTTTTTCCTTCAAGTTTTGCCTTTAAATCGTCACATTTTGACAGGGTACGGCTTGCAATCATGATGTCCGTGAAAACTTCACTGTTCTGACAGCATTTTCTGATTGCCACCTGTGCAACACCGCCACATCCAATAATAAGTAATCTGCTCATTTTTATTCCTCCTGTATCATTTGTTTTACCGGGTTTCTTCCTCTTCAAGTAAGTCCTCTACATATTTTGGAAGCATAAATGCCCCCCGGTGTAAATTTGTAGTATAGTACCATGTTTTCATTCCAAGTGCATCCCATCTTTCTGCATCAAGATCATTCAGCGGATGATACTTTTTAGAAGCGAATCCGAATAACCAGTACCCGGAAGGACAGGTCGGGATATGTGCCTGGTATACCCGGCTGATCGGGAATGACTTGTAGACTTTTCTGTGCATTTTCCGGCATTCAGCCTCATCCTCGTCATAAAACGGGCTTCCATGCTGATACACCATGATTCCGTCCTCCCGGAGAGCTTTATAACAGCTTCCGTAAAATTCTTTTGTAAATAGACCTTCCGTATGCCCCAATGGATCTGTTGAATCGTTGATGATCAAATCGTATTCATCATTTTTCCCACGCAGGAATCTAAGCCCATCATCATAGTACATTGAAATTCTGGGATCCTCTAACCCACATGCCACCTCCGGGAAAAATTTTCTGCATACATCCACAAACATTTTATCGGTTTCTACCACGTCAATCTTTTCAACAAACGGGTATTTTATGAGTTCTTTCGCCACACCCCCATCCCCGCCACCGATAATCAGAATTTTTTTTGCATTGGGATGGACTGCCATCGGCACATGGGTCACCATTTCATCATATATAAATTCATCTGCATCGGAAAAAACAATTTCACCATCCAATGCTGCCATTTTTCCAAATTCATAGGATTTAAATACATCTATCTTCTGATATTCACTTTTCCCCGAAAAAAGCTGCTCCTCTATCCGGACATCCAGTTTTACATTAACTGTATGATATTCCGAAAACCACATTTGCATATCTTTACCTCCTGTTGCCACTCATGCCAGTACCTGAAGATATTCCACTGCCGGATCTTCGGTTCCCTGCATGGAGCATCCTTTTTCTTTTGCATACAGAATATATTCCGCAATCTCTTTTGTAATCCGTTCTCCCGGGGCAAGGATCGGAATCCCCGGTGGGTAGCACATGACAAACTCTCCACTGATGCATCCCACGGAATCTTTTATGCTTAGCGATTTTTTTTCTGCATAAAAAGCTTTCTGCGGAGATACCGCCACCTCCGGATTGATATATTCCCCGGACAAAAGCCCTGTCCTGTCCCTGCTGTATAACCTCTTGATATCCTGCAATGCCCCTACGAGTCTCTCAATATCCTGAATTCTGTCACCAATGGAAATATACGCAAGGATATTACAGATATCACCGAATTCGATCTGTATGTCATATTCATCCCGGAGCAGGTCATATACTTCTATTCCGGCAAGCCCGATATCCAGTGTATAAACGGACAGCTTGGTGACATCGTAATCGTAAATGCTGGTTCCATTTACCAGATCACGCCCATAGGCATAGTAACCGCCAATAGAATTGATTTCATTTCTGGCATATTCTGCCATTTTTGCAACTCTGGCAAAAGATTCTCTTCCCCGCAACGCAAGATTTCTTCTTGAAATATCAAGACTCGATAAAAGGAGATACGATGCACTGGTTGTCTGTGTCAGATTGATAATCTGCCTGACATGATCTGCTTTTACCGCTTTCCCGGTAAGAAGGATGGAGCTTTGTGTAAGGCTTCCCCCGGATTTGTGCATGGAGATGGCAGACATGTCTGCGCCTGCTGCCATACCACATACCGGAAGGTTTTCCCCAAAATACAGATGCGTCCCATGTGCTTCATCTGTAAGCACCTTGATTCCTCTGGAATGAGCAAGTTTTACGATTGCCCGGAGGTCTGAACATATCCCGTAATACGTCGGATTGTTTACCAGAACCGCTTTTGCATCCGGGTTGTCCTCAATCGCCCTGGCAACCTGGTCTATTTCCATTCCTAGAGAAATCCCAAGTTTCGCATTCATCTCCGGATTCACATAAACCGGAACTGCCCCACAGAGCACCAGTGCATTAAGTGCACTTTTATGAACATTTCTCGGTAATATAATTTTATCGCCCGCCTTACAGGTTGACAATATCATTGCCTGCACTGCCGATGTCGTTCCCCCAACCATGAGGAATGCATTTTCTGCGCCAAATGCATCTGCCGTCAGTTCTTCTGCTTCGCGGATAACAGAAACCGGATGGCACAAATTATCCAGTGGTTTCATGGAATTTACGTCCAGTTCCACGCACTTTTGTCCAAGAAGCTGTACCAGTTCCGGGTTTCCCCTGCCTCTTTTGTGCCCAGGCACGTCAAATGGAACCACTCTTCTTTTTTTAAATTCCTCAAGTGCCTCATAAATTGGAGCTTTCTGCTGTCTATTAATATCCATTTACTACTCCTAACTCCTTACTGAAAAATAACAGGAGCCTCCAAGTCATTTTAACTCAAAGGCTCTTTTTCTTACATAACTTTATGCAAGTGCAGGTTCTTTTCCTGCAATAATCGCTTTCACTTCATTTTTCAATTCTGTATTCACTGGCCTTTCTCCTTTTTGTAACAAATATCGTCATCCCCAAAAGGCATCTGACCGCATCTATATTATAACTTACACATTTCTTTTATACAATCAATTTTTTTGCATTATAATCCATGATTGTTCAGATAATTTGCCACACCATTGATTCCATCATTGGTATGAATATACCTGTCAAAAACCATTTGAATAATTTCCACTTCATCCTCTGCCATCTTCCACGCAGATTAGGTTCACACCATAATCCTGCATAAGCTGTAAAAAGCTGAGTACATCCGCATAAATTCCTGACGACCTTTTATATTCTTTATACCTATAAATCGTCCGCTCACTGACATTGTTCCGCTTCGCAATCTCCACCATCATCATACCGCTCTTCTTTAATATACTTCCATACGCCTGATTTATATATTGTTATTATTCCTTACGAATTCTTTCAACTACACTTTCCTGACTCATCTTTTTAAACTGATACTTTGGAATCGCATATGCAATTCCACTTAATATCGGAACCATAAGCAGGCACGGCACGATTGTAAGATGCAGTTGAAAGAAAAATGCTGTACCGAACGTATTTACTAAAATTTGCTTTGCTCCAAACACAATTAGCAATACTGCAATCACAAATGCGCCTCCCAAATATAGGAATCCCTCAGTCACTAGCATTTTCGATACCTGTTTTTTCGTCATTCCAACAACTTCCAAAAGTGCCAGTTCTTTTTTTCTGCTAATTACAGAAGTTGCTGTTGTATTAAAGAAATTCATAATGCCAATAAAGGCTAAAATAACGACAAGAAAACTACCGATCATATAATATTTACTGACAAACCGCCTAAAGCTCGCCTTCATATCCAATACAGAAAAAACATTGATCATATCATTTTCTTTCAAAACATTTTTATCAATGTATTCTTTTACTTGCTTATCCTCTCCCTTCTTGGCATCAATAGCAGCATACATTGCTGATTGATTTTCTGTCTGGGTGATATACTCTTCTTCTGGGACCATTACTGTAATATAAACAGAATCTGCATACGGATAATCCAGGGAATATGGCATCATAGCTTCTCCGATCACCCCATAATCTTTCTGCTTTCCGTTTCCGTACTCCATTTTAAAAGTTTCGCCAGACTGATAATAAGAAACTGGTTGTTCTGTATATTTATTACTATAGTCCACAATCACATACTCCCCACTTTTAAACGTATTCCAGGAACATTTTTCCCCTTTCCATTCTAACATATCAAACACCGCTTCACTAATTCCGAGGAAATGAACCTTTACCGTATTATCCGCTTTTGTTTCCTCCCAGATTTGCTTTTCATAATCTGTCCAGTTTTCTTTGTTTTTTTCTGCCAATGTCTCCCACGTTTTCAAAAGTGCCGGTTCCATCTTATGTCTTTCTTCCGAATAATACACATATCCTGTTTTCTCACTTTCCGGACACTTATTCAGAATCTCTTTGATTTCAGGTGTAATACCGTTGAAATTTGTATTCGATAAAGTGTCGGTCATCTGATCCAGTTGAAAATCGGAAGCTAAAACCACTTTTCGGTAAGAATCAAAATCATATCCCTGCACCAACATCACGATACAGTTGACAACTACCATAGAAAGAGCGATAGAAAGCATAACAATCAATCCCTTTTTCCAATTTCGTAACACATTTTGAACTGCCATCCCCCACCAGGTTACAGAAGTATTCTTTTTTATTTTCCTATGTGACTGCTCTCCTTCTGCCAAACGCAGAGCTTCCACAGGCGAAACTCTTTCCACCATTTTACAAGCCTGCAGACTGGAGAGATACACCGTTAAAAGCGTTAAAAGTATCGCTGCAAGGAAAATCAAAGGATTTGCTGATACTACTGTCTGAGCCGTTTTTCCTGCCTGTGCACTAATTTGGGCATCTGCAGTCAAGGACGGAGCCATACAAAGACCTGCAAGATAACCACAAAGCAATCCGATTGGAATCCCCACTGCTGACAATTTCCATGCCTGCATACGTACAATTTTTTTCAATTGTTTTCCTGTTGTTCCCACGTTCTTCAATAATCCGTAAGCTCTAATATCCGTTTTCACGGATATATTAAAAATATTATAAATAATTAAGTAACCAGCCAATATCACAAACAGTACCATTACAATAAGGGAAGTGAATGAAAATGAATCCTCTTCAAAAAGATTATATGCCGGATTGATCTCCAATCCTGTCCCTGCTTTCGTAAATCCTGCTGTCTTAGATATATTTTCTGTTTTCTTTTCCAGATTCCAAAGATTCTTGTACCAGACAGAATACTCCTTTCCCCCATTATAGATACCATTTTCTAATTCTTTCTGTGTAACAGGATAACAATTCTCCTTCGCATAGGCTTCAGATACCCAGACCATCTGACCTAAAACAGCCTTATCACCCTGCCAAAATCCACATATCTGGAATGTATCTGTTTTGTATTGTTTCAGCATTGGATTTACTTCCCACGTCAGCGTGACTTCTTCCCCAATCTTTGGTGTAACTCCCA